>Ga0214545_1000792_pt1 | contig 54640 bp, 23 predicted proteins | sample CNSS4metaG_FD_160064 | JGI IMG/M metagenome (GOLD analysis project Ga0214545, IMG submission 160064) | Root nodule microbial communities from cowpea collected in UCLA plant growth center, Los Angeles, California, USA - CNSS4 | ecosystem: Host-associated > Plants > Roots > Nodule | place: USA... | reverse complement strand
GTTTTGATGAACTGCCTGACGGTGATGAACAACCGCCAAGCGACGCGAACTAATATTGGTTCAATTTCGGTGTTTTGGGGTTCCTGAGTTAACTCTAGTTGGGGTAAAAGATAGTAATAATGATTGGTAAATGGTTGGAGATCAGATTTCGTGGGATTATATGTAGTTGAAGTTTAAATTTAATGAAAAACTATATGAACACTAATTTAGGGCTGATGATTTGAGGGTTTTTATAGTGGCACTAAATTAAGGGAAAAAGGTTAATGGAATTTCACTTATTGGAAGTTCTAGGAATGGATAGTGAACCTAAACATTGAGTACAACCTTTTGAGTTGTAAATTGAATGAAACCAGAACAGTTGGAGTTGAATGGATTGAGGTTTGCAGGTGCAGAGAAGAATGTTGGGGTTCCTGAAACAATAAGAACCACCTGGCGGCACGTTGGTTACCGCCAGGCGCTATACCAATGATGTGTGGTAGAGATGGCAAATAAACCCGTCCCCATGGGTATTGCCCGAACCCGTCCCCGTTTTGACGGGAAATCCCCGCATTGACTAAGTATGGGTATGGGTATAGGTATGGGGTATGGAGTTGAATGGATTGAGGTTCGTAGGTACAGAGAAGAATGTTGGGGTTCCTGAAACAGCAGGAACCGCCTGGCGGCAAGTTGGTTACCGCCATGCGCGATACCAGTGATGTGTGGTGCCTTGATTCACGAAAAACGTTATTTTTATTATTTTTCACGAAACAGGAGTCGCCTGGCGGGGCTATGCTAGCATAGTTCCGTCAGGCGCCACCTTCCTCACTTCTGGGTGCTAGACGCCACCAATTTTTCTGGTTCATGCAGTTTTTGTAAAACTGCATTTTCCGGTTCGTTAATCGTCTGATTTAGGTGACCTTTTGACAGGTTGTCCATAACATGTGGTTCTTCACTTTGAACGGTGGAGATTTGAGTTAGATGTTAAGAGTTAGAGATATACGTTACTCAAGTTGTTGATTTTGGAGTTCTTAAAATACATGAATAAGCTCTTGATAATTCCAAGTAACTTATAATGAAGCATGATTGGGTTATGAAGTAAGTCTATATCAACTTGAATGTTCCTTTGGGTTTGTCACATGTGGAGAATTGGTTATTGGTGAAGGCATGTGTGTCAATATTAATTGCATTGGTGCATATGATTATGTGCTTAAATCGTTAAAGTGCTGCTGCTTATATTTGTTTGAGCATGCATTATTCATAAGTTAGAATTGAATGTTAGCATGGTTTAAAAGGGGGAATATATATATATATATATATATATATATATATATATATATATATATATATATATATTGTGAATGGTTTGTTTTTACTTGTTTTGGGTGCTGAAAAACCAGTATTGCATAAGTACTGGTGTAGCGCTTGATGGTGGTGTTTGACCACCAAGCGATGGCTACAAAACCAGTAGAGAATTGAAGCGTGTTTCGCCTGGCGATAAGGGTTGTCCCGCCAAGCGATACTTGTGGAAACAATAATTGACTCCACTAAATTCGTCGACCGAGACCGACTTGATTGAATATGGTCAATTTTCGATCACAACCGACTAAGTTGAATATAGTCAAATTTCATTCGGAACTTAGTCGACCGAATACGGCTAAATTTGGGCAAATGCCGACTTGACCAAATTTTGGTCATAACCAACTCGACTGAATTTGGCCAAATTTAGGTTAGGACCGACTCGCCTAAATAAGAAACTATTATCTGAAAAAGGATAAACAGCAAAGAAGAACCTTAGCTATACTGCAACCAGTAAACCAAAGCACCATTATTTTATTGTGCAATAATGTGAGACGTGCTACGTGGGACGTGGAAGGTGAAACGTGGGACGTGGGACGCGAGACGTGATGCGTAGGACGTGAGACGTGATGCGTAGGACGTGAGACGTGACATGTGGAACGTAGAACGTGAGACGTAGGACGTGAGATGTGATAGACGTGAGACGTGAGAAGTGAGAGACGTGCGACGTGCGACGTGCGACATCCGTAAACACTAAACCTTGAAATTTATATTCATAAACTTTAAACCTTACAATTTAATTGAAAATTTTAGAAGTTTAATAAAAGAATTGTTAATGTATCCATAACTTTGTACTAACAAATTTAAATTATACTCTTGTTAAAAAATGTATTAATAAAAAAATATTAAATACATATAACAGTGAAATGCAAGACGTGGGATGTGAGACGTGACAGACGTGAGAGACGTGCAACGTGCGACGTGAGACGTGAAACGTGAAACATGCGACGTGCGATGTGCGACGTCCGTAAACACTAAACCTTGAAATTTATATTCATAAACTTTAAACCTTATAATTTAATTGAAAATTTTAGAAGTTTAATAAAAGAATGGTTAGTGTATCCATTAATTTGTACTAACAAATTTAAATTATACTCTTGTTAAAAATGTATTAATAAAAAGAAATTAAATACATATAACAGTGAAAGAATAAAAATATGAGGGTAAAAGTAATAGTTAATGTTTATTTAACACATAAAAATAAAAAATTATGAGGATAATAACAATAATTTATATTTATTGAACTCTTAAATGAGCGGAAAGAAGCAGAAGATGATCTGAAAAGTTAAACTAAGGATGGGTAAAAAATCTAATTTTCATGATCCAATCCATTTTTGCTATGATTCAATCCATTTAATATTCATTTTATTGAAAATCCAATCCATTTTATTGGATTTGAATATCAATCTGATCTACATTTTATATATTTTATGGATTGTATATCCATACTCTAAATCTAGATTTTCAAAATGGATAATCCAAAATATCCAATCTAAATTTTTTAGTTTATATTTTTGGTTAGGTTAGGCTAAAGGTTGGGACGGACTAGCCCAAATTTAGTCGTATTTGATTAAGTTGGCGTGACCCTATACAAAATTTGGCTGAATTAGGCCAAATTCTGTCAAGTCGGTCCCGATCGAAATTTGGCCCAGTTGGTCCTGGACAAAATTTGGAAGTATTCGGTTGAGTTCACCCCGACCCAAATTTGATTGCATTGGGTTGTGTCGACCTAGACAAAATTTGACCGTATTCGGCTGAGACAACCGCGACCAAAATTTGGTTGTATTTAGCCTAGTTGGCTATAGTCAAAATTTGGTCGAATTCAATCGAGTTGGCCCCGATTGATATTTGGCCGAGTCGACCCTAGCCCAAATTTGGTCGTATTCGGCTGAGACGATCTAGATGAAATTTGGTCGTATTCAAATGAGTCAGTCACGATCGAAATGTGGTCATATTCAACTGAGTCGACCATGACTGAAATTTGGCGAATTCAATCGAGTAAGCTCCGGTCAAAATTCGATCGTGTTGGCCTCAACCAAAATTTGACTGAGTTGGTCCTGGCCTAAATTTGGTCGTATTCGGCAGAGTCGATCGTGACCGAAATTTGGTCATATTTAGGCAAGTCGGTCCTGACCTAAATTTGGCCAAATTCAGTCGAGTTGGTCATGACCAAAATTTGGTCAAGTCGGCACTAGCCCAAATTTAACCGTATTCGATCGAGTAAGTCCCGAACGAAATTTGACTATATTCAACTTAGTCGGCTGTGATCGAAAATTGGTCATGTTCAGTCAAGTTGGTCCCAACCGATGAATTTAGTGGAGTCAACAGAAACTTGACTGATCAGGCCTTGGCCCAAATGTGGCCATATTTGGCCAAGTCGGCTCTGGCCAAAATTTGGTCGTATTAGGCAAAATCGGCCTTGGCCGAAATTCAGTCGAATCCACTCAAGTCGATCTCGACTGAAATTTTGTCAAATCGACCTTGGCCCAAATTTGGTCACGTCGTCCTCGACCGAAATTCGTTCGAAAGTCATCCAAGTTCATCCCATGCTGAAATTTGGCCTCATTGACTCCAACAAAAAATCTGTTAAATTCTATAGTGTCAGCCCTATGGACACAAGTTTAAAAAAATTTAATTTGAATTTATTTTATGAAAGTTAAAATTGTTCAAAATACAAAAGATATGTTATGCCGGTGAATTTAATTTTTTAAAGTTAAAAAATATGTTTTATGTTTTTAATAAGTTTTTTAAATTAAAATTAATCTATACTAAATTATCTCAGAAATTATATTATATAAAATCTTCTAAAATCTACTTTATAATTTACCTGAGTTGAATTCAAAAGTTTATTACATCTTTTATGTTTATTTTCTCTATAAAATCTCAAAAAAAGTTTAGCCAATGAAAAACTTCAATTATATGAACTAATTAATGTGTTACTATCATTTCATAAACATAATACAGGCATGAGTCCAAGTAAAGCTGAATTGGTGATTTGCAAGCAAATTCAAACAGATATCTCACCAAATGAAAAACAAAAATCACCTGAAAGCTACCAAGACAAGATAAATGAAAACAAGATTCCTCTATTGATGATAACCACAGGCCAAGAAAAAATATTAGAAGTTGGAAACTATAGTCAGCCTCTTAATATTTTTCTCCTAATGAATGAACAGTTTATAATGTCCAAAAACTTACTAGTTACAGACAAAAACTTGTAACACTATCTATACCTAAGGTAACAAATGGTCTTGCTCAACAATTTAAGATCAAGATATGTTGTCTAGGTAACAGTATATCCCACCAGTTAGCACGTTTGTCTCTATTAAACTGTTATGTGCATCTGCTGCAACCTTCATAAAAGGAATGTAAAATGCCAGAATTCAAGTTAATTTTTCTTGTTCACTTTGACCTTCTGTCCTTGGAGTTGTGCAATCATCTGTCACACCTGTATTCATAGGAAAATAACAATATGTCACACCTGTATTCATAGGAAAATAACAATATGTCACACCTGTATTCATATACCAAGAACTGTGCTCAAACTCACAATATGTTATACAATAAAGTTTAAATGAAGTGATAACTATGCATTAATTGTTTGAAAATCTTAATTCAAAAACCATGTCATATCAGGTAAGTCTATCTATTGCAAGAGTTTAAATGTGGTATCCTGTAAACAAGACTATAAAACAAGATTAGTAACAACACAGTGCTGCAACAATGAGGTAATTGAGATTTCTTACCATCAGTAACAAAGTTAAGTGCTCCTCAAATAAGTAGTAGTAGCATCAAATAGATTTCATATTGACTAAATTTCTTACAATTTGTTTTAATAGAATCTCTTAAATTTTAATATATTAAAAATTTAATCCTGGTAATTTGATTAAAAACTGATACTGGAATCAACTGTGAGTTCACATGTACTCTGACAGTAAACATGTTTTCAGGGAAATGGATGGATTTTTTTTAACAAAGGAAATTTTACTCCATATTTTGAAGTTTTCTGCATTACAAGTGTTCATTTAACATTATAAAGACATCTGTCTGATGCTCAAATATATATTATCTCTGATACTTTCATGATTGCCTTTACGTTTAAACAGAAATTTGAATAAAACAAAAGGTTAATCATTCATGTTGCTTTCAAGTGCAAACATGATGACTTCTTTTAATAAGAGGTAGTTGTATAGGCAAAAACGCCATGATTGATGATCTCCCTCCCTATCCATTTATAAAACTAAATCTCTTTTATCCCAAAAGCATATTGGGACAGAGGTTCATTTTTTCTTTCTTTTTTGTAGTGGGAGGGAGATAGAAGCAACTGATCAATAGGAATATTTAGGTTTAACTCAAACTCACTTGAAAATGTTGCCATATGTGAGATAAAAAGGAAATGCCATTTCATTCAAAGAAATGCAAAAGACAAAATTCCAGAGGTTTTTTTCTTTCATTTTTGTAGGGTGAGGGGGATTGAAACAACTTAACAAGTGAATTCAGTTTTAACTCAAACTTGCATGAAAATGCATATGAAATGAAAAGGAGATGCTATTTTATGCAACGACATGCGAAAGACAAAAAAGGTCAAGCCAGAGAATCTTCACTAACTTCTCTCCATAGTTCCATACCTTGATTTGGTGGAGAAACAGAACTCTCAGCTGCTGCAGGTTTCAGGACATCAGCATTAGAGTTTGGCGCATCACTCGTTTGTCCTGAAATTTCACAATTGGAAACTGGCACATTTATGTCCTCTCCAATTTGCATTTCATCTTTGGAACTTGTCTCATTATTGGATCCATCGTTTTTCAAGCTCTCAATTAAGGGTTTTGGTGAGTCATTTTTCTCATTATCATTTTGATTCAAAGAAACAGCTTCAGGTTCTGGGTTGACAGAATCCTGCAGGATATTTATGGATGTGCATGTAAGAAAGAAACCTCATCAAAGACTCACGTTACATTCCCAGGGCATTAACTGGTAGGTGAATTTTCATTCACATCCACCACTAAAGCCAAGGTAATAGTCTCCCTTGTGTAGAAACTCTAAGAATGTTTATCTTGGGAGATCATTATCTAGAATTGAACATAATTTAACATACAGTAAAAAAGGAAAAAACACTAGTGTTGGTACAGACATCCACCAAGGTATTGAACAAAATAGATTATGACCAACTATATCTCAGGAAAGGTTATAGAAAAGGATTTCAGGATTCAACCCATAACAAATAGGAAACAAAAAAGGTTAATATTTAGTGGCAATCCATAGCTTTTCTTGCATGCACACAGAGGCTGGGGGTACACCACTAACAATCATGTGAAAGTCCCATGAATCTATGGGCATAGTGCCCACAGGCAAAACACCTATGGCAAACCAAGCACTGTACACATGAAAATTTTATTCACCAATTGAAAAATCTAGTACTGTCATAAACTTCACCTTGCAAACAGAATCTATAACTGTGTATATAAGATCACATTTATAGTTAACTTCCTTCCCATAACAAAACCGAAACTGTCAGTTTTAAATTTTTAATTATTCCCTGTTGGTGCCTCTGAATAAATTTTTAGTGCCACTAATCTGGCCCACATAGAATTCTATTCAACAGAAGTAAAAACAAAAAATAGTTGACCTTTAAGGATTCCGCAGCAGTTGTTGGGATACTTGACGCAGCAATAGTATCTGCTTCTTTATGGGGTTCAAGAAATTCTGAACTCTCTCCCCGTAATTCCGATTGATTTTCCATTTTCTCTTGCCTGAGCACTGTAGAAGTTGTTACATTGTCTGATTGCATAAGCATGTCATTTAAAGCAACATTTTCAATTTCACCAGCAGTCCTTTTCCTGTTTTGAGAATCAAGCACACTATGCTAAAACCAACTTTTTCAAAAGGGAGATTCAGGGTGGAGAAAAATTGTAAAGAGGACATACCTATTGGAAGAAGTGTTAGCAACTGGACTTTGAATGTTTGGCTTGTTTGAAAACAGAATTCCATGAAGTGGCTTTCCATCAATAACAGTTTCAATAGTGTATCCTGCTGAGATTTTTTCCGTAACTTTGGCATGAAACATTCTCTTTCCAGGAGGCATGGGTTGCCTTACTGGGATATTTAGTTTACCTGTAAACATGATGCTGGATACTTAGATTCACACTTTCAACGGAATAACCAAACATCATTTTTCATTCTTTTAATCCAGGCCCATAACCAAAGACCACAATTTTCCTTTTTTGGAACTTAAAGTACTTTACAAAATATCAACTTGCCATCTCAGAAGAAACACACAAACTCGTCAGAGAAACTAACTCTATTTAGGAGTGCAGCTAAGAACACTAATCCTCACTACCTTCTCATTATCAACTCAAAAAATGGCAAAAGACCAAAAAAATACATTACCAAGATAGCATGTAGTATGAGTAGTGATATACACAGGAGGGACTTCCAAAATCCAATATACAAAGAATGCAGGAAACACATATCACTTCAAGGAAAAACAAAAGATTTTGTTATATTCCTCAGGAAGTTCATATAAAAGCAGGTTCTCACTTTGTTGGCTATAGTTCAAGATTGTCATGGGATGATTACTGCCAGCATCCACTCCATATCCACACAGAACTGGGTTTTGGACAAGACTGAGATTCTGCTCTTGACATTTCAGCTTCAACTGCTTCCTTAAGGATAACTTCTCTGGTCTGAGTTCTCTTTCCTGTGTAATCCCTAAAAAGTCAGAAATATATTAGAAACACATTTCTGTCACAAACTTCTTAATTTGTAGAAATTCTATAATCAAAATGTTCCTCAGTATATTTAACAGGAAAAAATTTATTCTTTGCTCAACCTGTGTATAGGTAATACATATCATCCAGGGCCTCCAGACTTCTATTACAACCTCCCAAAAACAGAAGAACACCACCCACATGTGGATCTAAACAGTCACCAGCTACAGAAAATCTAGCAGAAGGACCAGTAGGTGTAGTTGCCACCTTCGTCCACACACCAGTCTCTGTTTCCAATTAGGAATGAAAAACAAGGGCACAAATTTAAAACATGAACAAACAGTAAATATTTACTACAAACTAGTACTGTAAAAAAGTTTGAGCTCCTGTTTAAGTGTTTATAAGACTTAGACACAAGTATCTATATTAGACATACCAATATCAAGCATATGCAGGTCGTTGTATAGGCATTGAGCTTCTGTAAAGCCCCCAAAAACAAACAAGCTGTTGCCCAAAGAAACTGTACAATGACCAGCTCGAGGTGGCAATGGTTGGCTAGACATACACATTTTGCTCCAGGTAAGAGTATCTGCATTTACAGAAGAGGCTAGTAAATTATACTCCGCTAAATACTCCCTTTCTTGCACAAATATTCAATAAGTGTAAAGTATAACAATTATATAAAAGGATACGAAAATACCAGTATCTAGGACATGAACATCAGACAGATAATAATCTTGTTCATCTTCACCACCGATCACAATAATTTTGTTTTTCCAAGATGAGCAAGTGTGGCTATCTCTAGGAGATGGTGGAGTGCCTGATGTTGTAGCACGGTGCCATGTATATGTTTCTACAGGTGAATAAGATGAAAAGAAATCATAAGTATAATTCTCATCTTATCCATTAATAAAAAACTGCAAATTACTAATGCAAATGGAATTATATAGAACATAGTAAATAGTAGATCAACTATTCACAACTAAAATTATAATGAACTTTAGAATCAAGACAAAAAGTGTAACAATTCCAAGTTCCACCATGTGTTAGAATATAAATTAAGAAATCCTTAACAATTTTGTCACACTATATCAACCTATGTGATTGTGTGAGGTCTCATGAATGTGAAGGGTAAAAATTGAGAAGTGAATTAGTTAGATAAACAAATGGTAGTGTGTGATAAAGAAAAGTCACCTGTATTTAATATGTAAAGGTCATTGTAGTACACATCATTAGTATTATTTGCAGATCTCCCACAACCACCAAACACATACAGTCGTTTGCCAATAACTGCAGCAGCATGACCCTCCCGTGCCTCTGGTGCTTCCCCTCTCACAGTTGGAAAAATCCATGTATGTGAAGCTGAGATAGTTTAACAACAGTGAGTGCCATGAAGTTAAACAATTACTGTACACTACAGGGTGTACATAATTAGATCACCCTAAACTCTTCCAAATGTATTATATCATAACTATGGTGTAAAAATTAGTCCAATAACATTCCCTTCCCACATTAAAAATTTCAGAATAATGACTCACAAGTGTCTAGAATATGCAAATCATTCAGCAGCCTGGTCCCATCTGTACCCCCAAACACAAAAAGACTATCACCAACAACCGAGCAACTATGGCTGTCCCTAGGAGTAGGTGGGGTCCCTTTAACTGCTGGTTCACTCCAACTCTGTCTCACTGCAAATCACCAACATCAGCCATAAAATAGCTGCAGATAACAGAATAAATGAATAGAAACACTTCAAAAATAATGCAAACAACCAAGGAAGCACAAAACAAAATTTACTGCATCATTCAACACATTAATTTACAACCCACTCAAAACAAATTATAATAAACAATGCACCTAACTTAAAAGATATAGGATGTCCCAAAATAGTGAACGCATCTGATCATAAAGATTCAGGAAGAACAAGGGACCCCACCCATATCAAAAATTAAAAGATGAAAGAACTGAACAAATAAAAAACTAACCATGCTTAGTGAACAGTAACAAGCAGAAAATGACAATGCAAACAAAGTTAAGAAAAAAAATCAATCTTAAAACTAAAAGCCATGTCAAGATTTAAAGAAACAAAAACAAAAATACTCAGACACAAGAAAAGAGAAAGATTGTGAAACTTACGAGTGTCGAATACGTGAACTTGGTTGGTCTGACAGTTAAATTTGCCGTAACCACCGAAGAGATAAAGAAGTCTGCCATCTCTAACAGCGTTACACGTGTGGCCCCACCTCCTCCCTGGTCCTTCTCCTCCTGTTCCCTTTACCTTTTCCCACCTCATTTTCCCCCTCTTCTTCAAAAATTGTTAAACAAAACAAAACGCACTACCCCACTAAAAAAGAATCAAACTTTTTTCGCTTCAAATTTTAATCTTCCCAAACCTGAGAGACAGGAGAAAGTGTGTGAATATTTAAAGAATAGAGAAAGAGGTTTTGGGATTTGTGATTATTTTCGTTCATGCAAAATAGAATAAATAAATAAAATGTGTATCACTGATATCACTGTCACAAGACAAAAATTGGAAAAAAAAAAATGCATATAGTGCAACACTGGAAATGGGTTAAAGAAAACAAACCAGGAGGGGTAAAGAGTGAAGAGTGAGTTCTCCAGAATCTGATCAGAGAAAACACAAAGAGGGTAGAAAGAAGATATTGGAATTTTAATTTTGTTATTATTTTCTTCAATGTTATTTTTCTTACAAGGTTACATATTTGTTAATTGTAAATTATACTTCCTGTTATAGAAAAACTATATTCTAAGTGTAAAGGATTTTTCTTTTCTATAATTTTGTTATGTGGTGCTTTGAACGTTACACCCTGTTATTATAAGATTGCATTTATTAAGCCTTATTTTTTTTTGTAAATATCTTTGCCAAATTTATTCTATAGTTGTAATTTTAAGATTTTGGATAGTACCCTCAATAGTTCTTTTTGACTGTCCAGTTATTCATTGTATTCCCTTTGTATATTAAATGACTTAATTGAATTGTTTCTTTACATAATAAATAAATAGGACTGTTTCTATATTATAATAATAATAATAATAATAACTAGGGGAAATATATGTATATATGAGTGTCTTTTTTTATTATAAATCATTAATTTAATTTTAAAAAAATAACTGAATTTAAATATATAATAATTTAAACGAATAAAATAATCATTTAAAGAATTAAAAAAATATTATTATTTTAATTTAAAATAATCATTTAAAAAACAAAATTCATATATATATATATATATATATATATATATATATATATATATATATATATATACACACACACACAAAAAAAAAAAAAATAAAAAAAATATATATATATAAATAATAATTTTTAGTAATTGTTTTACGAAAATAAAAACAATTTAAATTAGGTGTAACTTTTTTTTTCAAAAAGGTGTTTTAAACATTTTCTATACAACACCTTGATTAGTCTTTTATAGGAATATAAGTGAGCTTCTTTCTAATTTCAGTTTTAAAATGGTTTGTGAAGAAGAAATATATTCAATCATTTTGAATTTGTTTAGTAAAATTGAATAAAAGATTAATATGTTCTTTTCATAAATTTCCTTAATCATTTAGAAACTTATTCAATCATGTTCCATTCATTCAATGGATTACTTTTGATCTATGATCCATTACACTAATATTTTAATTTGGTTTATGTGATATTTTAGGATACTTTACTAATATTATCATTAATCTAATTTATACAACAGTAATATTTTTATAATGACAATAATTTTTATTTTTCTATTTTAACAGCTTTAATACATATGATCCAAGTTCAGACTCATACAATAACCATCACATATTTATCTTTTTTTTTTAAATTATTTTACATTTTTTAATAGACATATATTACGTATCGTATCCTAACATTTTGAATACATATAATTCAAATTCATATTCATACAATAACAAATCACATATTTATCTTATTTTTAAGAATTATTGTACATTTTTTAATATGCATATATTATGTATCGTATCTTAATATTTTTAGAATAAATGTATCGACATATCAAATACGTGTCGTATCCGATGTACATGTATCGTATTCGTGCATAATAACTTTTAATGTATTTCAAAATTTCAATTTTAATCTTTTCAGCTATTTATTTAAATTTGAGATCGATGATTTTGATTATATATTGTATACTAAAAACATTTTTATATATTTAATTTTATTTTTTAAATAATTATTTTAGTGATAATAAATTAAATTTCATGTACATAACATTTTTTGTTTGTAATTTCGGTTAATATGATAACTTTTTTCTTTTATTATATTTTCTTTGTATATATGACTTTTTATTTTTTTTTTAGAAATTGAGATTGATTTATTGTATTTTTGTATGGGAATTTAAGTAGATTTGATATTTCTTGTTTTAACTTGAATTATTTTAATTGATCTTATGAATCTAATTAAAACTCATATTTAGGTTTATGTATACAATTAATGATAGTTTATGTATAACATATATGTGTTATAATCAAATGGAAGGAATTCATTTCTTTAGTTTTATAAATTGTCTTTTCTGATTCTTGTAATTCCATTTTCGAATGTTTCTTAATTTTTTTTCTTTTTTTTTTTATTTTCCTGTCCTTTATCTATACTTTTTTACTATATACAGAGGAATGATTTTATGTTGTACACTTTTTTTTCAAGCTTACCATTTAATAAATAATTGTTTATTAATTTTATCCTTTAAGATCGTTTTTTAAAATATAGTTATTTGTTAAATTTTTAAAAATTAATCAGTTACCTCTACATATTTTCTATAATATCATGCATATTTAAAAAATGTACATATACAGGTGTGATAACGCCTATGTTCACGCTAGTTAAAAGAAAGTGAGTACACCCATATGTAATGCATGTATTTTCACTAGTTCATATTAGGAGTGCCAAAACGAGTTAGTCCCGCCCTTTAGGCTCACCCCACTTATGATCTATTAAAATCGGACCGAATCGGACTAATCCGATATAAGAAAACATATTGGAACATTGAACTCGTCCCGTCGCTAGCCAAGTTGGAGGGTTGGCCCGCTTGTTCTTCATCCTCTCACTAACTCACCCATCATCTTCGTTACCATCCATCCTTATCATAATCCATTTAGAATTTCCTTTCTTTCTGATTATCATCATCTTCATATTTGCAATGGGAGTCCAGTTCAAACCACAAAAATCAAAATCTACAAAAATCTCAAACCAACAAAAAATCCCAATCTACAACATTTAGGGCATCCAAACATTTTAATCAAAGCTGAATGTGGCTCACCTTGTCGCTTTAGAGACTGCTTTCCTTATTTCATTCTCTCTTGCGTCATATAACGTGGTGTTGCTCGCCTCCTCTCGATCTCTCGTGGTGGTGGTTGTGTGCCTCCCTCGATCTCCTGTGGGGGTGGTCACTGCACCTCCTCTCGATCTCACGTGGTGGTGGTCATGCGCCTCCTTTTAATCTCGCGTGACGATGGTCTTGTGTGCCTCCTTTGGATCTCGCATGGTTGTGGTTGCTTGCCTCCTCTCAATCTCGCATGGTGGTGGTCGCACGTCTCCTTTCAATCTTGCGTGATGATGATCGCTCACGACTTGGTTGTGTGTGGTCATGGTAGCTTGCGAGTTGTGTGATGTTGTGTGGGTTGTAATTTGTGACTGTCTAATGTGTTATGTTTGTGGGAAGACGGGTTCTATGTGGTCTGTGGTGTGTTTGGATTGTTGATGTCTGAAGAACAAATGAACGAAGGAAGAAAGTAAAACCCTAATGTAAGATTTTAAATAAATTTATGCAAGGCATTTTACAAGCCAGACTACATCCAATTATTGTCAACTCAATCAAGTTTCACTAGCAAACTATTGGTTTAGGATACCGAACAAAATTTATTTAGACTTAACTATTTATGTTTAAACATCAAATATTATTTAGATCCAACTACTCCTACTTAGAGATGACAAATAAACCCGTTCCCGTGGGTATTGCCCGAACTCGTTCCCATTTTGACGGGGAATCCCCGCATCGACTGGATATGGGTATGGGTATGGGGAATCTCCGATTTTTTTATTGGGTATGGGGATGGGGATGGGGATGTGAATGAATATATCCCGCCATAATACCCGTCCCCGCCATATCTCCATCCTCGTTTAAATTATTAAAATATTCACAATTAATTAAGTAACCTATATATATATATATATTCTTTCTATTTTTTATTTCTTCTAAATATTTAGTTTTTTATAAAACTCATTCGCATCTTCAATATATATTTTATCTTATCATAACCTTTATGTAATTATGTTAAAATGATGTATGTCAATTAAAAAAAAAAATGTCTAACATTTGGATATTTCTATTATTTTTTAAATTTTGATTTATTGTATATTTTCCTTTCAAATGAGAATGTTTAATACTCTCAATTTAAGTTTTTAATAGTATAAACATTTCATTTACTAGGTAATATAAAAAAAATTCTTTACTTATTATTATTAATTTTTGTTTCACTTGATGAACTCTTTTATTTCGCTAAAACAATTTTTGTTATTTCTCAACCATTGAATATATATGTTGATATTTGAAAAGTTTTCTTAGATCTCTAAGATATTTTTCGTCTTATCATACCTTTAATTATACATTTGTTTTTCTATGTGCAATTCCTTCCAATAGTTTCCAAATTGTTTATAAGACACAAATTTGTTAATTTGTTAATATTTTTATTTTTGTTTATTTTCATCATGTAGAATACTATTTCAATAAATTTCATCTAATTATTTTTTATTTTCTAACTCATTACAATCATACTTTACTTTTTTCACTATAACTGTATAAATAATTTTTATTTACTACAATATAAAAATTTAATGTAATTGCCATGAATATTTTTTTATCACCATCCAACATATATTGGAGTTTAAAATATACAAGATCTATGATAAAATTTTATTATGTTTATTATTTGTTCTTTGCGTCATTTTTTATCAACCATTGAGTATATATGTTGATATTTGAAAAGTTTTCTTAGATCTCTAAGATATTTTTCATCTTATCATACCCTTAATTATACATTTGTTTTCCTTTGTGTGATTCCTTCCAATAGTCTCCAAATTGTTTATAAGACACATATTTGTTAATTTGTTAATATTTTTATTTTTTGTTTATTTTCATCATGTAGAATACTATTTCGATAAATTTTATCTAATTATTTTTTATTTTCTAACTCATTACAATCATACTTTAATTTTTTCACTATAATTGTATAAATAATTTTTATTTACTACAATATAAAAATTTAATGTAATTGTCATGAATATTGTTTTACCACCATCCAACATATATTGTGGTTCAAAAGATACAAGATCTATGTTAAAATTTTATTATTATGTTTATTATTTGTTCTTTGCGTCGTTTTGATCAAGTGGTGTATTATAACTTTTATTAGTGTATAAAAAATAGATTCATTATAATTTAAAAAATTGAAGTAAACAAACATTTAAAATATATTTTAATTTAAATATTTTTTTAAAAATATTTGTTCCTTTTATATTTTTTTAAAATATTTTTAAATTTTATCAACTAGGTTTCATTAATGTTTGCAAATTTTGATAAATATTTTGGTTCTCATTAAATTTTATTTGGTATTATAATCTAAAATGTAAACAATTATAATTTATTTCAAAGTATTTGATATCGAAGAAACAACCATACTCCTAATATTGAATATTTGATAACATTATGTTTTCTTTACCGTAATTTTTTATTATTTTATAAAAAATTAATTAAAATTAATACTAAAGTAGTAAGAAAACGGGTACGGATATGAGTACGAGATTATACTCGTTACCCGGTGGGGATGGGAATGAGACAAAAGTTTTATACCTGTTGGGTTTGGGTATGGGGATGAGGATAAATTTTTTTTACGGAGATAGGTATGAGATAGTGAAACTCGTCCCCCGCCCCACCTATTGCCATCCCTACTCCTACTTACATTTAAAACACAACCCACAACTACTTTTATTTAATGTTGTCACTTAAGTATATTTTATAATACAACTATGTATCGATAAAATTGAATATTATTTACAACATAATATTTTTAACTAAACATTTGAGTATTCTTTAAACCAAACCACACCTAATTAAACACTTTGTTTACATAAACGGATTGATATAAAGATCACAATTTTTCTAAAAATAAAATAAAATAATGTCTTAGGATGAACATAAGACAATAAACACTCTTTTAAGTTGCTATTGAATACAATAGTGTTCTTGTTCACAAAGTAAAAGATTAAGGATTTTTTGAAAACACAACCACAAGAGCTTCATCACAGTCATCCTCAACATTTTTTTTTTCACGGGATATTCTTTATATAAACGTCGAGATATTCTGTCTCGCGTTTGTCTACATATAAGCACATAAATACATTGATAGCTCTTCATACAACATCAAGTATATTTTTTTATACAACTTTTTTGTATTTGACACAACTTATCACATTTAAGCAACGTGATTTTTTTTTCGTAAAATAACCTACCTCTAAATTTAATAGTTTAAAATTACAATTACATAATAATACATTCTTTTATACTTTATATTTACAGACTAATTCATTAATTAATTTATAGATGCACTTTTTAATGAATTTATTAACTCGAAAATTATAAGTTGGTTTAATCGAATATACCCATAATATTAATTTTAGGGATCACCGGCTTTCGCAGCTCAACTAAAACACACAAGCGACCTATGCCTGGTCACTCTGGACAACCTTAACGAGGACAAAACACGCTTTGAGGGCACAGACAGAGCTTTTGGCAGCACATAGAATGACGTTGGGCGCGAAATATGCAAACGCGCGTTTCCTCGGAAGCACTTCCGCTTTCTCCCACTACAGAAAAAAAATCGCGGTGGCGAATCTATTCCAGAAGTACGGTTTCCCTCCTTCCCTCGTCTCCTTCTTCCTCTCTCGCAACCCTTCCATTCTCCACTCTCCTCTCCCTCAACTCCACCATTCGCTCACCACACTCTTCTCCCTCCGCATCCCCCAAAACGACATCGTTTCCCTCCTCACTACCAATCCTTCCCTCCTCCACCATTCCTTCCACGACGCCCTCCAATCCCGTCTCCCCCAACTCCAAACGCGCTTCCCCACACTCTCCCCTTCCACCCTCCTCAACCTCTTCCTCTCTTCCACAAAGTTACACCTCGACCCGCTCCACCTCTCCCCCAAACTCAACGCGCTCAAAACCGATTTCGCGTTTTCCGACGCCACCGTGGCTAGCGTTCTGGAAGGGTTCCCCGACGTGGTCGTCACGAGCGAGAACGAAATCGCGAGCGTGATAGATTTTCTTGCGGAGTTCGGAATTCCGCGGGACGAGATTGATCTCGTTGTCCGTTCCTTTCCTAGGGTTTTGGCGCTCGGTGTTGAGCAGAGGCTGAGGCCGTTGTTTCGGGAAATCAAGGAGCTAGGGTTTTCCAATCGTGAGATGAGGAGAGAGATCTCGCGGGACCCGAGGATTCTGGGGATGGAAATTGGAGAGCTTACGCGGTGTTTGAGGCTGATAGAGAGTTTGAAATGCAGGGAAAGTATCAAAGAGAGGGTTATTGATTCGGGTCTGATGAGAGCGTGTTTTGAGGTGAAATTAAGAGTGGATTGTTTGTGTGGGTATGGTTTGACTCGAAGGGATGCTCTGAAGATTATCTGGAAGGAGCCTCGGGTGATTTGTTACGAGGTTGGGGATATTGAGAGGAAGGTTGAGTTTCTGGTGCAGAGGATGAAGTGTAGTGTGGAGTGTTTGGCTGAGGTGCCTAAATACTTGGGTGTGAATTTTGAGAAGCAGATTGTGGCCAGGTACAGTGTGGTGGAGTGTTTGAGGGGGAAGGGTGCCATTGGGTTTGAGATTGGGTTGAAGGATTTGGTTATGCCTTCTAGGCTTAGGTTCTATAATCTTTATGTGAAGCCATACCCGGAGTGTGAAAAGATCTATGGAAGGTTTTCTGGGTGTGGTGTTCAAGTTAAGATGAAGCATCCCCCTGGACTGTGGAAACTTTTTAAACCGCAGAAGTTTGCTGAAAGGGATGAAGATGTGAAGAACGTGAGGTCATTCATGGAGTCTCTGGTTTAGTGGTCTGATCTTTGCGTATGGTGTTGGTTGGAACTTTGATTTTGGTGGGATGAATTTGAGTCGATGAATGACATAAAAATCGAGTTTTGACTTGAGTGGAGCAAGACTTGGAAGTTCATTCATTGGATTGCGAAGAAGCTAATTACTTGAAATCGGTGACAATATCACTTGCTCTCTTGAAAATTGCGTTTTGTTTACGGCAGCACTGCATCTGACATGAAAGTTCCTCGAAAAGCTTTTCGAATCATGAAACAAGATTCCTTTCGGAGCACAAAATGTGTAATATTCTTTGATAGTTTATACATTTCCCCGTTGTTTTGGACTGATCGGCTTAGTTTCTAGAATAGTTCCAGGTGTGCTTAGTTTTAGTACTGAAGGAAGGTTTGTTGCCACCGGAAGTACTGATACAATAATAAAGCTATTTGAGGTGCTGATATGTTATTTAGAATTTAGATGCTTTGCTCTTTATTTTACACGGTTTCTGAACTTAATCTTCTGCTTGTCTAACAGGGTTTGAAGATCAATCAGATGTAGCTACCAGAGGCAAAGGATGGTCCTGCGGTCAGTCATTCGAACATATTATGATCGTATATACAAGTGCCTTTGCGTTTTCTGATATACCTGTGACAGAATTTGTGTGGTTACTATTTTGAGATTATTGAGTTATGTTTAGATAGATTTTTCCATTTTTACTTATAATAAGAGAAGAAAAATAGATAAATTTATCTATTAAGCTAAAACTACTTAAACATAAATTGACTTAAGTTTTTTTAGATAAATTAAATAAGAAGTTTTGCAAACCACCTGTCCTTATGGAAATGGTATGGTGGTCACAAGGTTGAACCCAATAACAGTTTCAAGTGTAAGTTACTTAACCTTAGCATATGCAAGGAACATTTGGCACTAGGGTACGCTAGTTTTTTTCTTTTCTTATGTGCTCTTAGCCAAATTTATCCAAGCAGAGTCTCTTTTTCAGATTTAGTTCTCTGAAGCTAGGGATGTTCGTAGTTGTAATTATTTTTGGTTTGACAAATTTACTTGGTATATAAAGCATTATCTATCAACATGCCAATCTGAGTCTTCTTTAAGCTTTTTTCTTTGCAAATTGTTGTGATTATTAAGTGATCCTTGGAAATTGCTATTGTAATTTTTTTTGTTTTTCTTATATATATATAAACTGAAGTCAATAAATGATCTGGATTTTTTGTTAGACTCGATAATATGCATTTCATGTGTATTTTATTACCATGTTTCTGTCTTTTCTTTTGGAAACACTCTTACACAATCTGACATGCTGTGTAATATATTTTAGGATTTTTTGGGTTTCAATGCTTTGTTTTGAACACAGAAAATTCTTGAAAACTTTTATTCTAAAAGTGACGAAGAATTTTTTTTTTTCGGATTTCTGAGTAATCTAAGGTTTATAGGTCTATAAGTTTCTGTGGCTAAAATGATAATTTACATGACATTCAACAGCTATATAAGCTTGATAAGAAATTATTCGAATATAGTAGCCTACAAGAAATAAGAGCTAAACCAAGAACCAGCAAATTGTCTACGAGACTTGCCTCTTTTTTATATTTATAGAGTAACTACGATTTTAAAGAAATACAACGGCTAAAATGTTCTTATTTTTTTCTTAGTTCATAAATACTTGATAATCTCTTTTTGAAAAACTAAAAAAAATTATTCATAACATTAAATCTTAATTTGATTAAAAACCTGTTAGAGGTAAATTACGACTTTAGTTATGGAAACCGTTTAGTAAGTCTGGGTATAAAGTGCAGTAATTAAATATATATTTCCTTCAATTGTAAAATTGTTTATATTGATTTCATTATAACGTCATTCTATTATGTCATATGTATATATATATATATATATATATATATATATATATATATATTATTGGCAAAACAAGATGTATATTGTTGCAAGATTTTGATGATGATGTCACCTACGAGGAACTTCAAGTAAATATTTGAAGAATTGTCTCCTCCTGATTAAGCCTCTTGTAATAAGTTATAATTGATATCTAGTATTTAAGTTAGTTTAGAATTTCATAAAACAACAACTAGCACTTAACCACTCTTAGGGGATGTTTTTTACTTTTACAAAACACAATGTGATAATCTATTATTCTCAAATTTTGAAACGAAAATCAATTATCACCTTAAAATAATCGATTATCAGGCTATGTAGGATGATAACTTTTGAAAACTAGTCATTGTAACAACTAGATTTGCATTAAAATCTGCAGTGTAACCGTTGGAAACCCTCTAGTTATAAATATTGGCCTTAGAATTCGTATGTTCACTCATAAATTTCTTAGTTATCACTCATCCCTCTTGTCTGAATTCTAGACACCCTTCTAGCTCTTCAATCTCTAACATTTTCGTCCCCTTTCTCCACTTCCTATTCAATGTCTGATTCATCATGCAGAAAGATCCCAACCAGAAGAAGGAGTGCTCATCTCTCCACTCAACCTCTACCAAGAAATGCCTCTATTGAAGGATGAATTTCCAATGACGAAAGGAGATCATAGTTTCTCAATATATGGAAAGACAAACCTTTAGTTACACCAAAATTCATCAATTCTCAATGGCTCATTGCTCATGGTTTTCATTACCCAACTCTTATTGCAGAACAGGGCATCAAGTACTTTGCAGAAATGGAAACTTAGTAAGAGTATTTTACTATAATTTCAAATACAGGGATGGAGTAGCCTTCAACAAAGTCAAAGGCATCTATATTATTCCTGACAATTATATTTAGGAAAACGTAGCGAAATTTCCTAACAATGAAGATGTTATACCAATTCTGACTGGCATTAATGGGTTCAACAGGATTCTAGCATATTATTTCTAAGAAATCCCTAGCAGGTTGTAAGAAAAAAATTACTGGTAGGTGCACTCTAAGTAGATGAGTGACTCATTCAGTATCTAATTGTTTGGATATTGTGTCCCCGTGGCAAAATTCACGCTTAATGCACTTAAGCAGATCTCTTTATCATTTATGAATTGTTAAACCATATTTTTATTGACTGGTCAAGCCTGATCATTGATACAATGCTCAAAGCAAAGTGCTTTCTTGCATATGCTCTCCCATACTCACTACTCATCTCTAGGATCTATGAATATAAAGGTGTGAACACAATTGGTAAACAAGTTCAAATGATTAGTGATGCAAATGAAATTTTTGATGGTTCACTAAAACAGATGAAGTTTGTTCTCTTTCGAGATCAATGTATTCACATAGATGAAGTGCCCCAATATGACAATGATGACGAAGTCCCTGCTCCTGCTCTTGTACATGCTGTTCATGTTCATGTTGGCTCTTCAAGTGGTGTTGTTGGATCCTCCTCCTTGGAAGAAAACATCTCAAACATGAATAAAAGGATAGAAGAATTGCTTATTCTTTCAGGCGCCCGTCATGAAGAAGTGGTTGGTCTTTTTAGGGTATAGATGCTAGAGTTTCCAATCTAGAGGATATATTTTATAAGCATTTTGGAGTCAATGATGACAATGATATGAGTGAAGACTTTTACGGGCGAGCTTCTTGTATTATTATTTTTTTGAATTATTTACTTGCTATTGTACTGCTCTTTTTATCATTTAAATTGTAAATTCTAAGGGGAGTCTATATGTCACGTGTTCTTCTCATTTTGTATGTTCTTTGATTCAGGGAGAGATTCTCTCATATGCTCTTTTTGGCTAATGATAAAAAAGGGGAGAATAGTTTAAAGTAAATTAATTCAACAATTTTATTAATGTGTTCTATGTAAAAGATTGTAAGATGCAGGATATTACACACTTTAAACGCAAATGTTGATCATCATAAAAAAGAGAAAGAGAGAGATTGTTGGCAAAATAAGATGTATGTTGTTGCAAGATTTTGATCATGATGTCACCTATAGGGAACTTCAAGCAAATATTGGAAGACTTGTCTATTATTGTTTAAAGCTTTTTGTAATAAGTTATAGTTGATATTTACTATGTTTAAGTTAGCTTAGAATTTCATAAAACAATAGCTAGTACTTAACTATTCTGGGAATGTTTTAATTTTTACGAAATACATTGTGATGATCAATTATCACTTATGATTATCATAAGTATCTTTTTCTGTTTTTAAAAAAGTCTATGGAATAATTGATTATCTAAGTGAATAATCAATTATCAGTTATAATTGATGTTCTCTGAAACTGCTATGGAATAATCAATTATCATAAGTGATAATTGATTATCTCGGAACTTGCTTTTTTAACTTATTGACCTAGTTTTCAAAATCTATTTATAAAGCTCTAACCAATTTCGAAAATAACCTTCTTGAGAATTAGAAATTTAATGTTGTGTTTGCAAAGAAACTGTTTGAGTGTTTTTGAAAAGGGGTTTTGAAAAACTTAATGTGGGTAGAGAAATAAATTGTTCATCCTCTGTGTGATTCAAAGGAAGTGTTATTCATCTCTTGTGTCTTCAAGAAAGGTGTTCTCTAAACCCTTTATCTCTCTTATCTGATTGTATCGTGGTTTTATTTTAGTGATTAAATTAATCTTCTTGTTTAAGAGATTAACAACTGGACGTAGGTTTTTTCTGATCCGAATTAGTATAAATATTTGGTGTCAATCTTCTTACACACGCACACACACACACTCCTCATTTTTTTTTTCTTTTCTTAAATTGATCTTTCTTTGACTTGAGATCACATCAAATGTTCCTTGAGTTTGGTTCATTTTTTGAGTACTTCACTAACTTCAAATCTAAATGGGACCTAGGTTAGAATTCTTGGCTCAACATCGGAAAGATTTCTTACGAGAAATTACTGATCAAATGCTTATCAAAGATCTTGAAGTTTGAAGACTTTGTTTATATTGTATTTTGATTATACAACAATGTGTATTGTTTATTTACAATTTTCATGGTTTAATGAGTGTAAAGCATGCATCTAGAAATGATTAATCTTATAATATGAATGATATTCAGCTTTAAGTCTTGAAAATTTAGTGTACATTATTTGGTGAACTAATAATAAATACATATGTCCTATTATTGTATACTTCTAACTAACATCTAACAAATTTGTAACCTTTTATAAGAGTAGCGTTACCTTGTAAAAAATGAAAGTTGTATATGTTAAAGTAAAAACCAAGTCCCTTATAAAGAAGCTATAAACAAGATGATTTTATTCGTGTAAATCTAGTTTTGTCATATCTTGTCGATGTAATTTGCAATCAGTGTTGTATTTTCTTGTTTTTTGTTCTTTTGGCTCATTTTGACACTATATGCGCAAATTATACCTCAAATATCATTCGAAAAGAACTAAGTTAAATCAAGTAAAGTAATTATATTTAAAGACTAAATATATAGATAGAAATAAGATCATCACATTGCAATATTTCTTTTATTAGCTTTTTTAAACATTAAATCATCTTGTTACATTGATGTATTGAATATTCTATTTTAAACACAATTACTCTTATTAATGCATATGTACCCGTGAAAGGATACATACATATATATATATATATAAATCATGACTTCATATTTATTATCATCAAAAGTTTATATCCTGAGAGTCTTTTTCTTATGAAAACAATTACGATAACAAATATAATAACAAGTATGATAAATTTTGAATCGATTGTTTTATACTACATCAAAGCATAAAATATAAATATTTCGAGTAATCATAACAAATATAGCAGCTACCACAAGTATGAAGAATATAACATGTTTCAGAGAAATTATAGGATAGAAGATGCAACATGTATGAACGTTGATGATAGAAGTCGTGATAAACATACGACGATGTTTTATAGAATACTAGTAATTACAATTGGCCGTTGTAATACCTGTCAACAGTGCATGTCTTATACAAGTAAATTCAAAACCTTTTAAAAATATTCTTTTATTCTTCCTATGTAACCCATATCAATAATCCAATTACAATTGCTTGTGGATTTAAATTTTCTGGAAAAATTGAGTGGGCGGGATTTCATACCCAGCTTGTAAAGCACACGGTTTAAAGGTTTCGACCACAAACTATATAGGAAACCAGAGACCGTAAGCAAACCACAACCTGTTTCATCAAGTCCGCGATGTAACTCAAAATCTAACCTTTCTAGTTTCTATAAACTTATGCATTATTTAATAAATTGAGTATATTATCATTATGCAAATAAATTTCAAATGATACTAATGTATTTTAACTTGTGCAGACCAACCCATTAGTTTCACGGGGCAAATGTTTATAAAGAAATAAGGTACATCAGTCTAGGATGCGGATTATACAGACTTATAACATCCTAAAGCGAAAGGCCATGAGTATACCCAGCTCCAAGACATAATGACCCGTCAAGGTTTATCCAAACCAACTTTAAGGTACTTTGATGAAAATATGAAACAGTTAGAGTCGGTCTAAAATTTGAGAAGATCGCATAGGTAGAGACAGGTAATCTTATGATTCCAAGTGTTGAAAGCATTAACTATTCTGTAGGGCAAGGCTAGTGATAACAAAAATTAAACAATGATAAAGTGAAATTCCATGAGTTAACTTCTAATCAATGATAACTTTAATAGTGCCTGTAAATGCATTCAGCCTCCTCCCCTTTATTATACAGTCTCCTTCCAGAACCGAATTGACCTATCAGTTCCACAGGAAATAAAAGCTGACTCAACTGGTGAGTGTTCAAGCCAGCGGGGTGCACCAACATGATTAGAAGGCCACTTTGCAACTTTTTCTGTTGTCATTGCATCCCAGATAACGATCTGCAATGTACTACCGGATGTCTCAAATCAAATCAATCCAATTAATAAAACTAACATCACCACAGGCAAACATGGAGAGAATGAAAGTGGATGAACAAACCTCATTGCTCAGTTCATCTATGAATATAATAAATTCTTCTGTCTGATTAAAAATAGCCTGCAGCAGAGAGTGCACACAAAGGTAACTATCAGAATGTGGATAAAAATATCACCTGGACTAACGGCTAGGTGACTAGAGGTTTTGGATAGAGGTCCTGCTGTGATAAACTGTTCTTCCAAATGTACCCAACAAAACAATAATTACCTGTGTATTGTGATGGTGAACAATAAATTATGAGAAGCAATTTTAAAACTGATAGGCTGAATTATCTCTTAGTGCAAAGTAAAAATACAAGCGTCTGCAGTTTTGCATGACTATGAATCCACCAAGATTAATTGACCGAATAGAACTATTATGTATCTATCAATTATGTACCTGACACCTTAGCTGGGTATGTATAGCTCCAAGATATTGTCTGACTAATCTTCCAGAGCCAACTTCCCAAAGCTTTACGGTAGAATCCTTCCCGCAGGAGAGAACAAACCTAGAAATCAGACAGTTAAATCACTACATGTCTACAAGATCTAAGCTTATTAAGAACTTCAGGAAAGTGTCACAAGTTGGTCTTGATGGGCATCAATAGCTATATCCTTGCATCAAAAAGCAACAGACAAGTAAAAAATGCAACAACTTTTGTCCTATGGCTCTTTTTTTTTTTTGGTTGGTGATTTTTTTATTACAGCTAAGCAAAAATTGCATTCATTTAAATAAACAAAAGCTCAGTAGTAAACAGGAATTTCATTGAAGATTTCAAATTTTGATGTTGATACCATTTGGAACAAAGGAAACACCTACTTCAAAGTCAACAATACTATTGCCAAGGTTCAAAATCAACACTAGGATCACATTTCCAGGCATAGATCATGATGTAGAAGGTAGTGACTGCTGACAGTATCACTCATGGATTTTGCTGTGTCCAATATTTGCACAAAAATGTATTTATACCTTTGATCTTTGGTAAAAATTGCACTGGTAGCCTCAGCTGTTCCGTGTGCTGCAGTTATTGACCGCACACAATTGGCTGTGATGCCATCCCATAACCTAATAGCACCATCTTTAGATGCTGTAACATACATGGCACCTGTACAAGAATATCTGACCTACGAATCAGACAAAGAAATAATCAGCATCACTGTAGTGTTAGGTAATTCACAGTTGGTGATACTGATGAAAAGATAATTACATGCCTGGTTTATGGCTCCACTAGGGCTGGTCTCTGGGATATTTGATGACAGATAACACTGAAAGGTATTTATATCATACAAATGTGGAATTGCATGATCAGTTCCTGTCAGAAATTTATATCTATCATCACTGATTTTTTGTGCAAAAAAACAAGAAAGATGTGATAAAATAAATACCTGCCAGTAAAAAGTCCCCAGAAGGATGGAAAGATACAGATCGAACATTGTGTGTGTCCTGCATATTTAATTAGGGAGTTTATACGTAAATCTTATATTTGCTTACTAATTGCTAATGCCTAAAGGTAGGGCAAAACAACCTGGATAACTCTATATGCTCTCTTTGCATTCGTTTTTGAAATATCAAAAAACCTAAAAAATATAAAACTCAGTATGTCAGATTGTAAGAGAATTTTCAAATAAAAGACAGAAATATGGGAATAAAATGCATATTATGGAGCAAAAACATACTTTATTGTTTGATCTTTGGCTCCAGAAATCAGGATAGTACCTTGTGGATGAAAATCCAGATCATTTATTGGCTGCATTATACATGTTTATATAAGAAAAATAAATACATTTTACAATTTTAATTTCCAAGGATCATTTCATAAACTCAAATTTGGAAAGTAAAGCTTAATAAAATCAGAAAAGAAGCATCCTACAAACTCGCTAGTATTAGACTAGTATTAGAGTCAAAAAGATCCACCACAGCCAAGACACAAATTGACATTTTGATACATAGTGCTTTAGACTAAGTAAATTTGTCAAGCCAAAAATAATCACAACTTCGAACTTCCACAGGATCAGTGGAATAAATATGAAAAAGAGGCTCTGTTTGGATAAACTTCGCTATAAGCACATGTAAGAGAAGAAAACAAACTAGCATAATCTAGCTTCAAAAGGTTCCTTGCTATGCAAAGGTATAGAGGAGGGTCATTGTACGTAAACTTATACTTGCATATACGAAGAAACTGTTTACAGGTCGAACTTATGACCAACTACTCGCCATATCTACTCAGTAGGCTAAAATAAGAAGATAAAATGAAATAATTTCTATAAGTTAAAATTAGGCCATGCATGGCTGATTTGTGGACACTCTCGTATTTAACTTCTCTAACAAACTTAACTTTTTTTTATAAAATTTAAGTTAGGCATCACTATGTATTTTGGTTTCTCTGCAATGCTGACACCCCAAAAGAAATTTATCATTGTCTAACAAACTTATCTTAAATTATGTATAACTAATTTTAGCTTATGAGGAAAGTTTATTTATTTTTTCTTCTCTTATAAGTACTTAAGGAAAAATTTATCTAAGCATCACCCAATAATCTCATAAAAATAACCACATAAATTCTGTTAGTGGTATATTAGGAAGTTCAAACACACTTGTATATGATCATAATATGTGCGAATGACAGGCCGCACAGGACCATCCTTTGCCTCTGGCAGCAACATCTGCTTGATCTTTGAAACCTGCAAGACAAGCAGAAGATCAAGTTCACATAATGTGTCAAATAAAAGACAAAGCTTCCAAATACTAAACAAAAAAAATCAGCACCTCAAATAGCTTTATTGAAGTATCAGCACTTCCAGTGGCAACAAACCTTCCATCAGCACTAAACCTAGCACATCTGGCAATATTCTAGAAACTAAGCCTATCAGTCCAAAACAACACTGCATTTTTGTATTACATCGAATTATTATTGCAGGAAATGTACAATATCAAACTATATTGCACACCTTGTGTTCCGAAAGGTGCCGCGTTTCATGCTTCGGGAAGCTCTTTGAGGAACCTTTCATATCAGGCGCAGTGCTACCATAAACAAAACGCAATTTTCAAGAGAGCATGAGATATTGTCACCTATGGCTGACTTAAGATTTCAAATAAATAACTTATTCGCTACACTAAAATGAATGAACTTCTAAGTCTTGCTCGAAATTAAATACAACAAATTATGTTTGATAGTCAGTAGAAATGTAGTTTTGGAAGTTGTTTTGCCTGAAATCAATAGCTGCTGTGTGAGACAGGGGCAGTGAGGCAGAGAAATCAGTGCCTCTTGTGATGTCGCCCTTTTCCGCTGCAAGACCCTGTTATTATTTTCTTAGAGCAAAAAGAAAGAATCATACTGCACAGAAAAAAAGTATATCCCTTCTAAACAAATTTCCGTCTAAACACTTAACAGAAAAAAAAAAAAAAACGTAAAATAAGTTGTACTCATCCCACAAACAAAAATCAGCTTATACACTTCAGTTTAATAAAAACTTCCATTCAACTTTTTGAAAATTAACATAAGTTGATTTTAGCTCATAAAGGCGCAAAGCATTTCATTTTCCTGAAAGTGTTTAGGAGAAATTTATCCAGCAAAAGCTGAAGTGAAATAAGATATAACCTTAGCAACCAGGTCGAGAAGCCTGTTAGGTGGGGCTTCCGCATTCAGTGGAGTCATGGTTGCTGAAGCAACAACACTTGCAGCCTGAAGAAAAATTCGCAAGCATTTTATTTACTTTTTAAATAAAAATGAAAATTGGTTTCTAAGATAAATAAATGCATTCATTGAACATGTTAGGTTACGTTTGAAGAAAGATTGGGCTTGCCTGGGTGAGATTGTTGTCCCGAAGATGCGCGACGATGAGAGAATTGAGGTGTCTGTAGAGTTTGCCATCAAGCACGGCCTGTTCCGAGTTACTGCTATCCATTCCTGCATAGAGAAAATGTCCCTAATTCGACGGAACGAAGAACCCTAGAAACTGATCTTTTTGGTTAGTTCCCAAATCGGAGGAGGAAGAGCTTAGCCATGCTTACTTTGCTGCCGCCACTTTCAAAGTGTCTTCAAAATTAAAAGAAAATCAAATTATTTGCAAATTTCGTTTTTTTTTTCACATAAAAACGTGTAAAGTGGGATGAAACGAAGAAAGAAATGATCACACAAGAAACATAGAAATTAAACAAAAAAAGTTGAGAAATTTTATACCTGTTTAGTTAGTTGAGTCGGAGAAAAGTGGCCAAATTTTGCATAAAATACTTTAATACGAATTTGAAAAAGGTAAATTAGTTAAAGCAATTAAATATTCAATACTTTTTTTTAACAAAATATTATTCATTATTCAAAAAATTTATAATAAAAAACTTGTTTGACTTTCTAAAACGTTAAAAGAATGAAGAGATATCGTTCTCACTAGATACATGTATTTAGTATTTTTTTTTTAATTCTAATTAGACATTATTATGAATTATGATATTTCATTTAAGTTGATATCGTATAATTTACCTATATGTTATCATATGAATTAATCTATTCAAATTGGTAGATTCTGCCATGAATATCTTCTTATTCTAGTGAGTGGGATTCATTCACTTTAATAATAGATTTGTGTCAATAAAAATTACATTTCCTTTATCTTAATTTCTGTAAAAATTAAAAAATTAAGATCTTTGTCGAATGTTAAATAACGAAGATTTGAATCTACACTCGTATCGTAAATTTGTTTAGACTTAAATATGTATTTGGTTTTTATTTTCGTTTTGTAATTAATTTGGTTCTTATTTTTGTAAAATTGGAATCAATCATGTTCTTTTAGCAAACAGTGTTGAAATTTTTAACAACACAGTGACAACGTGAAACTGTTTGGGGGGACATGACTCGTTATGCATTCAGTAAGGGACCAAATTGAACAATTTAAACGAAAATAGGGACTTAATTAAACATATTTAAACCAAAATATGGACCAAAGCGAACAACAGAAACAAAAATAAAGATTCATATTCATTCATCCAAAACAAAATAAAGATTGCCCAAGCCTCTTGTTCGTCCAAAACACAAAAAAGCTTCATAACTTCATTCATAAATTACAAAGCAGAACCAGGCATTGGTTTTTTAACATTCATAACTTCATCAATATCCTCACCTAAACACATTGTTTTTTTAACATTACTAGAACCATGACTATATTGATTACAAGAATAACAATAATCAATCCTAAGGACACTTTGATCGTTTTCTTCATAACCCTAACTGAAGTCTCCAGTTTATAAATCTTCATCTTTTGCTGGGCTATAGTACTATCTCTTTCATCATATAATTCTTCATCACACCACTTGAAGTAGTTACACCACACCACATTACTAGAAGCAACATTCTGTTATTGAACACAAAATTATCAAAGCATAAATTTTGTCTTATCAATCTATACGAAGGTCAAATGACAATGAATTTTTTAAGGCACATCAATCTAACCTTGTATTTAGGACAATCCCAAAATTGCCTACCATTATTCCTTGAAGTTCTTGCCACTTTGCAAATGGGGGTTAAACCCATATCCTTGGAACCACGAATATGAGACCCAGTGCAACTTAGCTGCCCCCAACTATTTCAGCAAGAGGAGGAAGACGAATGGTGATGAGACATACCTCACAAACATGAATTCAAACTCACCAAGTGGATTGTGCAAAATATGTTCTTGTTGGCTACATATTCCACTCCTGCAAACCCTAATTCAATTTCTTCCCCAATTGGATTTCAATAAGTTTTAAATCTACAAGGGCATACAAATGAATAACGAGTCACGTCAATGCATGAATTTGCCACCTCCCCAAACAGTTCCACGTTGTCACTGTGCTGTTAAAAATTTTAACGTCGTTTGTTAAAAGGACTTGATTGATTACAATTTTACAAAAATGAAGACCAAATTGACCACAAAAAAAAAGGAACCAAATTGAATAATTTTGACGAAAATAGAGACTAAATATACATTTAAGCCATTTGTTTATTGGTTCTCCAAAACTTCAAACAATAGAGCCTGAAGGTTAAAGAAACAATTAACAATTCAACCGTAATAAATATATAGATTCACCCAAAAAAACTAAACGTAGAACATTTAGCTAAACGAATACATTCCCTATGCATGAATTAATTTTAAGCTCAGGGTTAATGTCTTACCTAGGAAATTTGTAGAGCAAGTAATGCCTATACAGAGTTTTCAATGAGACTGGTATGCGAGGGAAACAAAAGTGACACTTGTGCTATTAAATTGTATCAATGACACAACCATAATGATTCATGAAAATCAGCGTGTGAAATTAAATTATGTTTGGGTTCCTAAAACATCATTTTGAAATGTTACAGTCTCAAAAGTAACACCATTTTGGCTTAGGTCTAGGCCATTCTTAGCTTCAAGTGTCTCATCTTCATAACTTAAGACAAGAAAATAATATATTATATGATTTCATGTTCGTTATTAGTATTTTGTTAATGAAAAATGTTGGAACTACAATCTTTTTTATCCTTTATTTTTGAAACTTACTATTCTTCCTTCTAATTTTTCAACTTTATTATTACATCAACCTTGTAAATTCTAAATTAATGATCCACTTTCACAATCAAATTATATTATTTATAAATCTATAAATGATAATTAACCCTAAATGCACTCAGAGTGGGATCACACCTCCTCAGCATTAACTTCAAACAATGAACCTTGATTGATATAACCTTTTCCAATAAGTCTTATTATTCAAAAAAATAAAAGAAAAGAAAGGAAGTTGACATTATTAGGACTTTTACCTTAAACAAAATCTCTCCAACATAAATAAAAAAAAATTAAGAAAAATATCTAATTCTAAAACCAAAATATTTCTCATTTTCACATTTTGCAGTTACTACTAAGATGATGAATATAAATCTTACGTATCCTAGGAGCTATATGCAAATTAAAAAGAAACATGTAGTTGTCACAACTTCACAGTGTAGACAACTAAACTATTAACTATAATCAAAGAGTGTTATAAAAAAAACGTGGTTCGTACAAAAGTGGTATTGTATCATTGCTTCACACGAGATGGGGTCTCAAATAATGTTCACAAGAAACAAAAACATAGCTAAGTGGTATCTAATCAATCAATGACTTAGTAATCTCATGTAGTTTTCTGGTCCTGTGAGGGATGGATCTACCTTGAGAGCAAGTTGTAGAGTTACTACGTAAAACATTGTAGCAAACATCTCACCGACAAGTTTAAGGAAAATTTTCAACTTTTTCTTTTAATTTATTTAAACCCATGCACCTGTCTTTCCTTCACATGTTCCTCTGGCTGTCGGTATCTTTTGTTATTCCCATAATATCCCTAAGTAGGGTACAACAATGACCTCAATATTCAGCTGGGACCAAGAAAAGTTTTCAAATTTAAGTGCCACGGACAAAAAAACAACATCTTGGTTGGAAAATTTAACAGTTAAAATTTCAATAAAAACAAAAGTATTTGTATATTAAATAATAAAATTAGTACTTTTTATTTAAGTAATTTTTGAGTGACAAATATAACTGTGCATAAATCAACAAAGCCTACCGTAAATAAAAAAGACACTACCTAACTCTGTAAAAAATTAACCTTGTTGGTTCAATAGATTAACTGTCATTAAAGGGCAAAATTGGTATTTGGTGATGCTGTTTGTATCAGATCTTCTAAATAGTTTTGTTACAGTTATGCAATAAAGACAGTGATTACATGAAGTTTCATGACAGACTCGGTTCATTTCGAAACCAAAGCTTCTGCTTTGTGATGGAACTAGAGAGCTGAGAGGTCTACTCCTCTGTTTGCTCTCTCTCCCTTTTTTGGTGCAGATCTTGAACTTGAGCAACATTGTCATAGAAAATCTGCATCAAGAAATGGAACAAAAAGTGTTACATGGCATTGGATCTCTTGTCCCTCGTGGTGCTTTTGCAGTCTTGCTCCTGCTACTGTTCTTTTTCTCCTCATTCACTTCTACAGGTATTGGCTTCCTCTCATTGTTTACATGGAGCTCAAATTTGGTTCCTACATGTGCATTGATAATTTGGTTTCTGATTCTATTTCCATTTGAGTTACCGAGTTCCCATTTTCTCAAAAGTTTATCCCTTTTGCTAGAACTGTGATTGAGGAAGTTGAAGGGCATTTGATTGCATTGATCTGTATATTAGTTGTGTCGGTTCATAGTTCTTGCAGTCAATTTGGTTTCTCACTTCTTTCTTTGTGTCGGTTCATAGTTTTGTGTTTGGCACTTTAACTAATCAAAGACAGTGAAAGATGGAATCAATATATTTCTTTTTAAATGCATTTTCTTTTACGTTTTAAGCTCTTAGCTGTTGTTGCATATTAGTGATCTGGTGTCTACTAATAGAACTATAGATTAGTACAGTTACACCCATCTGATAACTACTTTAGATAAGTAGACTGTTTCTTTATTGAACTTGGAGAAAGTGAGGTTGCTCATGGATACAAATTACACTTTTATCTATTTTTTCTTTTAGACTTTTTCTATATCTGTTAAACAATTGATTGAGATGTATTTTGTTGGAAAAGTTTTCAGATTACTTTAAAATTCATCAATATTTCTTGCTTGTTCATTTACAGAAGCCTATGACCCGCTTGATCCAACTGGCAATATAACAATCAAATGGGATGTCATTAGCTGGACTCCAGATGGCTATCTTGTAAGTGACCACAGATTTTTGAATGCATATTAAATACTCAGTATAACTCGTACCTTGGAAATTTTTCTAAAATCAATGAGAACTGTGTAAGGCTGGACTTATTTGTAGCTTGATGGATCTTCTCAATCGCCACAGGACTTAAAAGTTTGTCTGAGTCGCTAAATTTTAAGGTTAAATATGTTTTTAGTCCTGAATTTTGACACATAATTGTAATTTGTTCTTTCCAAAACTTTGACACATTTTCTTTCCCAAATTTTAAAAATGAAAGGATATAGTCCTTTTAACCCAATTACACAATTAAATTTTTTGACGTGTCGAACGTGATTCATACAAAAACATTTCAATTGTTTACATCCTTTGACACGTTCTCATTTCAATGTCAGCCATGAAAACGTGTTTGACATGTAAATTTTTTTAACATAATTGGGTTTAGAGGACTAAATCCATTTATTTTTAAAGTTTGAAAACCAAAATATACCAAAGTTTCAGAAGGACGAATTACAATTTCGCATCAAAGTTCGAGGGCTAAAAACATACTTAACCCTAAATTTTACTATGGTTAATTGGTTATTACTCTTTTGACATTTTGTATTCACCTTTAACTGCATTGAGATCATGAATAACTTCACATGTCAAAGAATCAGCAACCAATATTTTTAGATTGATTGTGAGTGAAATTAGGCTTCTATGATCTGTTTCTGGTTCTTAAAAGATATTGAACCTTGTTGTATGGCTTGAGCAGGCTGTTGTTACAATGTACAACTTTCAACAATATCGTCACATTCAGTCCCCTGGATGGTCATTAGGGTGGACATGGGCTAAAAAAGAAGTAATTTGGAACATGATGGGAAGCCAAACCACAGAGCAAGGGGACTGTTCAAAGTTCAAAGCAGGTATTCCTCATTGTTGTAAGAAGGACCCAACAGTGGTGGACTTACTGCCAGGGACTCCTTACAACCAGCAGATTGCAAATTGTTGCAAAGGGGGTGTCCTAAATTCATGGGGTCAGGACCCTAGTAGTGCAGTAAGTTCTTTCCAGATTAGTGTTGGCTCTGCTGGAACCACAAACAAAACGGTCAAACTGCCTAAAAATTTTACCCTCAAAGCACCGGGACCTGGCTACACTTGTGGTCCTGCAAAGGTTGTGAAACCAACTACATTTATTACCAGTGACAAGAGGAGAACCACCCAAGCCATGAGTAAGTTAGTTGAAACTTACACTGTCTTTTCTATACTTTCTTCTAAAACCAGCTTCTAGCTAGATATAAGATATGTACATACAGGCCCTTGCTATATTGAAGTTTCTTTTGAACTTTTATTATTACTTTTAGTCATGGCAGTTCATTCTATCCATGTTTTTCACTTTCAAAGTTTCATTTTCATTTTTTATGTTAGCATCATTGGTAGTGATGTACTGAATAATAATAATTTATGCTTTGTACATTGTTCAGAAGAGTTCAGAGTAAGAAATCTAAATTCTCACTTCTCTTCAACTAAACTTGAGTATTTTTGTGGCAGTGACTTGGAATATTACCTGCACTTATTCTCAATTCCTGGCTCAAAAGACTCCAAGTTGTTGTGTTTCCCTCTCATCCTTCTATAATGACACAGTAGTAAACTGCCCAACCTGCACCTGTGGCTGCCAAAACAAAACAGAATCTGGCAGCTGTGTGGAGTAAGTACACAATTTATCTATTCCTACATATTTGAAACCTTCCTTTCTTGTGTCTGGTAGGTAATTTTTTTCATCATTCTTATGATTTATTTTTCTGATTGTCTTACAGACCAAATTCACCACATTTAGCTTCAGTTGTATCATCATCATCAGCAAAAGGTGCAAACACACCCCTAGTTCAGTGCACCAGCCACATGTGTCCTATTCGAGTGCATTGGCATGTGAAGCTCAATTACAAAGAGTACTGGAGGGTCAAGATCACAATTACTAATTTCAATTACAGAATGAACTACTCACAGTGGAACCTTGTTGTGCAGCATCCCAATTTAGATAATATTACCCAGCTCTTCAGTTTTCAGTACAAGTCACTTACACCCTATGAGGGCTTGAGTAAGTTCTCTCTTTCATAGCCATATTTCTAGATGATCTTGTGAAGAAAACATCCCAGTCTTATGTTACTGATTTGGGATATGGTTTTTCAGATGATACAAGTATGCTGTGGGGAATCAAGTTCTACAATGATTTTCTTTCTTCAGCTGGACCTCTTGGTAACGTTCAATCAGAAATCTTACTTAGAAAAGACAAATCAACCTTCACATTTGATAAGGGATGGGCATTCCCTAGAAGGATTTATTTCAACGGGGATAACTGTGTTATGCCTCCTCCAGATGCCTACCCTTGGCTGCCAAATGCAAGTTCTAAACTAGTTTTCTCTGTGCTATGTACACTCATAGCCACTTTAGCTTCTTTGTTAAGTGTTATTTAATCAATCATAGAGAATATAGAGGATATCATCTACTCTCTTGGAGCATTGTATCTCTCTCTTCTGCACCAGCTTGTTAAAGATAAAGTCCTTCTCATTGTCAAAAATGCATAGAAGCTGCTACCAAGGCAATAAAAAGTATCACAGATGCATGAGTGCTTGCTACAAGAATTCTGTCCTTTATTGCATTTTACTCAGTATAAGTAACACATCTTTTTAGCTTTTCATTTGTATAATTATTGTAAGTTACTTGGTTGGATGATGATTATTTTTTTCAGATTATAGAATATCCAATTTATTTTTACTGTTGAGATGATGATTCCAAGCTGAAATTATAGGTATCACTTCCTCCGTTTTCTGATGTCATTTGTTATATTATATACTCATTTTCACATTTCTACAATCCCAAAACATATGCAGATGGGTTTATATTGTACGTAAAAAGTACTATGCAAAAAAGAACAGATCTTATCCTTATTCTTCTAACTAAAGAATGACTAACAATCCGAAGAGAAAATGTCACCTTATGAGTGAATATATTAATTTGATATATGTATAAGAGTTCACAAAAATTTCCATTTTGCATATCTGTAAGTTAACTCATCTCTCTAAGCTGGAAGCTTTAAACTAAAAAGAGCCTCTCTTATACTTCAAAAAAGTGTTGCAACCAAATGAAAAAATAATGTGAAAACCACATAGGTTGCCATCAATGTAATAGTTGTTGGTGTTTTGTGGGCAGAGTTTGGCAACATAGGATATGAATCAGGAGGTGGCAGCATGCATTCATCACCATTAAAGTAGACTCTCCTAGGAAATGCCCATCCCTGCTTCAGAGTAAATGTGTTCTTGTCCTTCTTCATGAGCACCTCAGACTGAACATTCCCTTTAGGCCCAGCTTCCATCAACAGATCATTGTAATATTTCAAACCATAGAACATGCCTGTGTCATCTGCATATAAAAATCAGAAAGCAGAGTATTAAGGAATCCTCTTCTAAAGCACTAATGCAGAAAAGACTCAACCATTTGCTGTCCATTTCTAAGAACTCACTTATGGATTCATAGGGAAGAAGTGGCATGTATTCAAAGCTATAGACTTGGGTTACATTATTGAGATTGGGGTGCTGCACAACAAGAGACCAGTCAGTGAAATTCAATCGATAGTTGAAGTTGATAATGGCAATCTTGACACGCCAATAGTCCTGATAGTTGTCTTTCAAATGCCAGTGCACCCGGACATGACACAGGTGGTGTGTGCATTGTAACAATGGTTTTGGTGTGATGTCTGATTTTCGATGAGTTGAGGTGACATTCTCTTGCAGGATCTTTGAGTCTTTCCTGCATGCCCATCATAGTAAGATACAAAAATTGTGTGCGTTACTAATTAGAAGGAGAAAAGACTAAAGTAAAATTTCAAGGGTGGCTTACGTGACACATGTATCGTTATTCTGGCAACCACAAGCACAAGGTGGACAACCTGTGATTTTGTCACTGTAGAAAGATGACAAAGAAACACAACAGCTTGGGTTCTTGGAGGCAAGAAACTGTGAATAAGTGCATGTCACATTCCAAGACACTGCATAGAAAACCATAAGATAGAATCATTGAAGCATTCAATTAGAATTAATATATGTATAAAGCATTCTCACGCCGATTCATATACATCTTGAGTGTGGAACAATAAACCCAACAAACAAAAAATTTCGTTAAGATAGACTCTGATTCATGACTTTTATACTATGTTAAGAGGTGAATTTTTAAGTCTAACTTAACCTCATAAAATCAACTTATAAGATGAGGTTTGCACCCATATATATATATATATATATATATATATATTGTATATTAGCCTTATCTCTGGTCGATATAAGACTTCTAGCAAGTCATATCTGATCATAGATTGTCATGAATGATAAGATTGTTAGTTTTTTAATACTTTAATGTCATATACAGACTGATTTAGTTGGGTGTAAATTTTTTTAAGCTGTGTATGAAAATTAAACTCATTGGTAATAATAGCAATGCATCAGTAATCACAGAGAAATATAGTGAATGAAGGGAATTAGTAATGTATGCACATACTCAATGCCTGCATTTTTCGCCTTCGATCATCTGTGAGGATTGCAGTGGATGGAACAACCTTAGCAGGGCCACATGAATATCCTGGTCCAGGTCCCAGCAATTTGAAGTTCTTAGGCAATTTGACTGTCTTGTTGGAGGTGCCAGAGAGCCCTACACCTATCTGAAATGAAGAGACTGCACCTGAAGGGTTCTGTCCCCAAGATGTAAGCACACCACCCCTGCAGCAATTGGTGAACTGCATGTTGAAAGGAGCTCCAGGTAGCAAGTCAACCACTTCAGGGTTCCTCTTGCAGCTATGAGGAATCTTCAACTTGAACTTGGCACAGTTTCCTTGCTCTGTGGCTTGAGCCCCCACCATGGCCCAGATTATTTCCTTCTTTGCCCATGTCCACCCCAGAGTCCACCCAGGATTCATAATATTGCGGTACAATTGGAAGTTAAACAATGTCACAGTGGCCTACCAAAATTTAACATAACTGATCAGTTTGTGCATGATTTTTGCATTCTTCTGGAGACCTTTTCATATTCATAAACATAGAATCCATGCATATTATGATAGAATGATCAGAAGTTACCAAATATCCATCTGATGTCCAGGACATGATATCCCATCTTATTGTCACATTCCCAGTTGGATCCAATGGATCAAATGATTCTACAATCACAGCAAGGTATATAATTTATAATGAATCCCTCAGCAACAAAACTATATACATAAGGTTGATTTGGAGGGTCTGGAAAGAAAAGCGAGAGAGATTGTCGGTTCAACTCCCTCCACTAACAAATACTAACAACTAACATCATCGATAAAAACAAACAAAACCAAACCATATATATAGTTTGTAATTTACCTGCTGGAGAAATTAAAACAAAGCATAGAGCGATTAAGGCAACCAACTTGAAGCATCCAAAGGTGCTCTTTTGCTGCCGTTTACCACTGTCAGATTCCATGTCTGAAGTTCACAGAATCACTAGTTCTGGTGTGGCACACAACTTGCTAAGAGTGCAGATGTATCAGTGCATTTATAACAACATATATTGAACTGATTTGCAGAATATGTTATCATATCACCTAGTGGTTGTTAGGTCCATGTGATATCACATTCAGAAGAAACGTTATGTCTGCGTCTCTCTTATCAATTTTTGCATGCAACAATCTCTCCTCCAATATCAACTTTTAAGTTTTTGTTTATTCTCTGGGATTATTAACATTACATCTTGAAATAGTTGTTTATCTGGATATAGTTTGTGTCTGGAGCTAAACATCAACATCTATGAATATAAGTTGTTCATGTTTACAGAACAAATAGCTATATCATCTGTTTTCACTATTATAAAATATGGTATAGAGTTACCATCTTGGGATGGATTGAAAACAAATATAATGTGCACAACAGAACCATCCTAATGGTCGAAAAATGATGCAACGCAACATATTTAAAATCAACTGATACATTGAACAAATCAAATGTAGCACATGTGTCTCAATTCAAGTTATTGGGCCTTTGTCTTCGAACCCTATTATCTATCACTCAATTCATACAAGGCAGCTTCTTCCTGCACCTCCATATATATTGTTTTGCACCCCTATATAAAAACTTTCTGGTCTTGCCCTTGCTGGATTGTGCAATAGAAAAGTCACTTTTTCTTAAAAAAAAAGAAAAAAGAAAACCCTTCTAAGTTTCATAATCCGGAAGCTGAAAATGATTTATGGATTATGCTGTAAACCAAATTACTTCCAAATTGTGTAATCTGGAATTATTTTTTTCTTAAACTTCTCCAACCTCTGAAAGTAATTTTTGGCTTTCCAATTGTGCAATACTTAAGTTATTTTTTAATTCCAGATTGGGTAAACAATATAAAAAAATAATATGGATTTTTTTTTTTATATGGAGGTCAACAAGCAACTTCTATGCATAGGGCTTTAATTTATTTTAAAAAATAAATGATAAAATTACTATTATTATTATTATTATTATTATTATTATTATTATTATTATTATTATTATTGATGAATTGGTTGAAACACTAGAGAAAATATTAAAATATTATCAATAGAACACAATTTATCAATGAATTTTAAAAACTTAATTATTGATAGAATCCATCGATGACAAATTTGTTGATAGAACACAATTAAACTTTTTATTATTGACGAAAATATTTGTTAGAAATGAAATGAATCTACCAGTAATGAATTTGTCGGTATCATTCATCTATAATTTATAAGGTTTATTATCAACAAATATTTTCGTCGATAAATTTCATCGATAAAGAGAGTGCTAAACTTCCTACTTTAATCTTTGACATGATCATGATAAATTTATATATAAATCTGCTGATAATTTCATTTTTTTTAAATCAATCAATAATTGAAAATTTTAAAAATTTGTTGGTAATTCATTTTTTTTTTAAAATTCACTCATAAATTCATCAATAATTCATAATTTTTATTATCAATGAATATTTTTATTGGTAAATTTTGTCGATAGAATGAGCGTCAAAATTTCTCCTTTGGACTTTGACCATGTCATGATAAAATTATCGATATATCACTCGATCATTGTTTATTTTTAAAATGTATCTGTAAATACATTGGTTATAGAATGTATTTAAAATACATTATAATTAATTTTTTTAAATTAATCTATAAATCCATTGGTAATTAAATTGTTTTAAGTTCATTGGTAAATTTGTCAATCATTGTAAATTTTAAAATTTTTGTCGATACTTTTATTGGTAAATCATCAGTAAAATGGGTGTCAATTTTCTTGCTAAATCCGATGAAATATTTGTTTGAAATTAATTGGAGATGAGTGAGGAGAAGAGAAGAAGAAAGCAGAGGTGGAGGAAGAGACGATAGTTGTGGAGGGGGAGCGACACTTATGAAGGAGGAGGAGGCAATGGTGAAGACGATAAAGATTGGGGAGTGATGAGGTGATTTATTGGTAAAATGGAAGGGAAGAGAGGGAAAGGTTGTGGAAGGTGACAATGATGATGATGTTTAGTTCCTAAACTTTGACACCAAATTGAAATTCGTCCCTTCAAAACTTTGATACATTTTGATCCTCAAACTTTAAAAATGAATGAATATACATTTTAACGCAATTACGTTAATTTTTTTTCGTGTTAAACATGTTTCATGCCAGCATTTGAGTTGTTTACATCGTTTGACACGTCAACAAATTTAACGCAATTGAATTAAAAGGACTATATCCATTTATTTTAAAGTTTGTGGACAAAAATGTATCAAAGTTTCAAATAAGGATGAATTCCAATTTTACGTCAAAGTTTAGGGATTAACAACATAATTAATCCAAAAATAAAATCGTTATGTAAATTTTGTATGAAAGGGAAGTCTTCCCTCACATACGGATTTTACATATAGAAAAGTGGATAACTACTACTTTGCTATTACATCCGAACAAAATTCGTACCTTATGCAATTTTACATGAGTCTAAATCCATATGTAAAATTTAACTTACCTATGAATTATAATCCATATGTAATTATACGTATATAAATCTCACTATTTTTGTAGTGTTAATGGACACATGGAAAATTCATGCATTTAGAAAAGCCACATGAAGAGTTTCTTATTAGAAGTCTCATATCGACTAGAGATAAAATAATTTCATAGTATATAAGTGGGGTGCAAACCTCACCTTATAAGCTCATTTTGTGGAGTTGAGTTAGACTTAAACTCTACTACTTAACATTATATTAGAACCATTGAGTGAATTTGAAAGTGAATTATGTCCTTTTTTTTTAAGGAATTTAGAGGTAATTATGAGTAGATTTGGATGTAAATTTTGTGAAAGTTTGTGATAAATTTGATTGATATGATAGATTAAAAAATATGTTTTGATATAAGTATTGGTTAAATTACCATTTTTCCGTTTATGTAATAAGTAATATAAGTTGATATTTGTATAAGTAAATTTATTTTGTTAATTTTTTTAACCACTAAAATAGAAAAAAAAACCAAGTGATGTGGGATCGGATCCAAGTGACGTGGGATCAGATTCAAGCAATGTGGGATCAGATCTCTTCTCTCAAGCCATGCTTGGATCGGTCCCAACTATGGCAGGATCGAATCCCTTCTTCAATAAATGTGTATTTGCTCAATATTTCATAAAAGGTAAACATGTATTTTCCCAATTAATCATCTCAAATTACCTCCCATTATACGAGATGGTAAAAGTGATATATGTTGCTATCACTCGCTCTTAATTAACTACAAACCAACATAAAACTCACTTCATAATCCATCTTTCCAATTTCTTTTTTCCCTCAAACAAATATAGCCTAAATGTTTGTTACAAAACTCAATTTAAATGGTATTGATTCTAAGTAAATTTATCTTCAAGAATTAATTCTCCGTGAATTAAAAAAATACAAATAAGAGAAGACGGACATGTAGTTAGAAGATGAGAAACTGAGAGAAGTAAAGAATCTCTAAAATTAAAAACTAATCAAATAATTGTTGTCCATCTATTTAAATCATAGTGTATATATGTATGTTCTCTAATTAGCTGCAAAACGTGGACTCTAATTAACTTCACAATTATAAATATTCAAGCTAGTACAAGAAAGTCAAATAAATTTATTTTTTTCTCAAAAATTCAAAAATTCTACCTCAATTTTAAACAACCGTAAAAAATAACATACATTTCCATCAAATCAGATATTCATTTCAAAACGCTAAAAATGGAGAATCTAATGTAACTAAAATTAATATATAAAAAAATTATAATCAAAATAATAAACAAATGCCAAATTAGTTAAAATTATATAATTAAAACAATTATGCACATTGAATCCATGATTAAAAAGAAACAATTTAAAAAATGAAAATAAAACATATAAAAAGAGATTTCACTTTATAAAATATTTATTTTTTAACAAGAAATTCTAATTAACCATCTTTAGTAAATATTTATTAATTGAATTTTCTTTATCTATAATATTCAAATTAGAAAACCTATTTATGTGTCACTTATGCAATTTTTAAGACTTTCTTATTTTTCTAGTACATCACCACTAATTAATCACCTATCTCATCTTATAATTAAACAAAATATTTATAACTGAAACTAATATTGTAGAACCCTCCCAACAACAATAATAATTTAAACGTAATAAACACACAACTTTATTTAGAAGATGAAAGAATAGTTCTTTAGGTTAGTCATTAACTCCATAAAAAACATTTATGGTGCAAGGAGTTAATTTACTTTTAGGATACTAATTCATATTAGTTTTGGTATGAAACAGAGATGTAATAATACTCGAAGCTTGGAATTACATTATACTAATCATCTATTAAACATTTTACTTTTGTAAATAATTTCTATACGTATTAATATATTTATAATCCTCAAGAGTTTACAAAATTTTCAAACTAAATTTACATTATAGAAATATGTTGCTAAAACGAACATAGGCACACGTCTTATGATCACAAGCTAGCTGATGAACACTAACGTTAATTGGTTTCTCCTAGACAATGTTGACATTGTGAAATGACGTATACCACAAGGAATTCTTCTCGTAATTATAACTAATTAGCAAGTAAATTATTTAATTAAAGGGATATTTCCTTTTATATAAAATATATTTAGTTTTGGTCTACAAAAACCCCTCGAAGCTTACACCAACGCATTAGAAACAAAGACCACCACTCCGAAACAACGTTGTGGTTTATCGGAAAGATGTCGGAAACAGGAGCGACGGCGATTCTGAAGGAGGAGGTGGACATAGTTATCCCCACAATTAGGAACCTTGAGTTCTTGGAGAAGTGGAGAGCGTTCTTTGAACCTTACCACCTCATAATAGTGCAGGACGGTGACCCTTCTAAGGTCATCAAGGTCCCCGAAGGCTTCGATTACGAACTCTACAACCGTAACGACATTAACCGCATTCTGGGCCCCAAGGCCCACTGCATTTCCTTCAAGGACTCTGCATGCCGCTGCTTCGGCTTCTTGCTCTCCAAGAAGAAGTACATCTTCACCATCGACGATGATTGCTTTGTCAGTACAGTATCACCTTTGCTTTTTCTTAGATTGTTTGTTCATCATGGTCGCAGTATCACACTTTGTTCTTTGTTTTTTGTTTTTGTTTTTCAGGTTGCAAAAGATCCATCTGGAAAAGAAATTAACGCCCTGGAACAGCATCTGAAGAACCTTCTGACTCCATCAACCCCGTTTTTTTTCAACACCCTCTATGATCCATTCAGAGAGGGTACAGATTTTGTCCGTGGATATCCGTTTAGTCTGCGTGAAGGTGTTCCTACAGCAGCTTCTCATGGCCTCTGGCTCAACGTTCCTGATTATGATGCCCCAACTCAGCTTGTCAAACCCCTGGAGAGGAACACCAGGTACGATGAATATTTATTTGACCCGACAAAAAGTGAGTTTAGTGATACACGGACAGATTGTCTTTCTGAATATATATACAAGGTTAAATATGTTTGTGTACGTATTAGTCTATCTTCAAAATTTTTACCAGTAAATTTATTTCTTTTAACCAATTTTTATTAAGTTTATCTAATATTTCAAACGCATCTCATGATAATATTTGAATTATTTATATTGTTTTACATATTTTTGTTTCAATGTTAACTCAAATATTATCATAAAATGTCAAATAAATTTAACAAAAATTTGGTAAATAGGACTACATCCACGCATTTCCAAAAATGAATAAATAAATTGGTATAAAATTTTGAAAAGGAACCAATTTCAAATTTTACTGAAACTTGAGAGATAAAAACATAATATTAGTCTTACACATATAAATTATCTAACGTTACTTTTATCCCAAAATCTTAAAACAATGATTTTATAAATCTTTATTTTTGTCCATTATATGAAATGTGTGATTTGGACTCACAATTTATTTCCAACAATGTATGATACACTTTTGTTAGGTATGTGGATGCAGTAATGACGATACCAAAGGGAACCCTGTTTCCCATGTGTGGTATGAATCTGGCATTCAACCGTGAATTAATCGGTCCTGCAATGTACTTTGGACTGATGGGGGAAGGTCAACCTATTGGACGCTATGATGACATGTGGGCTGGCTGGTGCATGAAGGTATTGTATTCAAAACATCATGTGTAAAAAGGAAACATTTTTGTTTGAAAAAATGAGCAGTGATTTATGATGTTGTTGTAGGTGATAAGTGACCACCTGGGACTGGGGGTGAAGACAGGTTTGCCTTACATCTGGCACAGCAAAGCCAGCAACCCATTCGTAAACCTGAAGAAGGAGTACAAAGGAATTTACTGGCAAGAAGAGCTGATTCCGTTTTTCCAATCTGTTTCTCTTCCCAAGGAATGCACAACTGCTCAGAAATGCTACGTTGAACTGTCGAAGCAAGTGAGGGCAAAACTTGGGAAGGTCGATGAGTATTTCAACAAGCTTGCAGATACCATGGTTACATGGATTGAAGCTTGGGAAGAACTAAACCCTTCTGGCCCACCAAAATCTGATGCATTGCCCAATGGCTCTGCCAAGTAACTTCTTCTTCATCATCACTAGGATTTTTCTTTTCTCTTTTCACACAACAAATAAAATTTCATCGGTGCCATATATTTTTTTTAACGTTTTCTTCATCAGTTTCAAATGTAGCTTCTTACTAAACTCTGAAATTTGACAGCGACATTGTTATTGCTCTTGCTAATGTCTTCTAATTCCTGCCATTTGCACTTTCCTTGTTTTCTCCACTCTTTTTTAGCGTTATTTTAAGTTGCTATTCAAATTATATATTTCACTATTACATATGTGGACTTTCTTTATAAACATTTCTAAAAGAGAAAAAAATTGAATTAACTTTTCTATATAAAACTAAAATTACCTTTTATACAAATTACTTTATGAAAATTCTATTATATGATTTTTGAAAAATCTTAATTTTACCTTTTATATAATATGATAGCGTTATGTTTGGAGCGTTGGAGTGAACGTGAACGTGACATTGTTATAGTTTTTCTTGTTTTTGTTATAATTTCAGTTTTATTTTTTATTTTTTTGGCGTTTTCAACGTTTCCATGCATGTTCCTTGTGCCGTCGAATACCATGACGAGAAACTCGGCCGAAACCAACATTTTAAACTGAAATTTCTTATAAAATATATTATATTTCATATGTATTTTGTTTTAACATGTTTAATTAATGAGTCACTTCAATATCTTGTAATCTACTTTTTGTTAATGATGAGTCTTTTAAGAAAAAAATCACCGAAAAGATAACACATAGACCTGAGTCCAACCTCTGTAAAGAATTAAAAACATATATTTTAAAATCATAAATAAATTAGAAAAATATTCTATTTAATGCTATGAAACGATAGATAAAAGGAATTGTTATTTGAAAGATTGTTCACTATGGCCGTTGTTTTTGTGCGGGGCCTTCTTTCTTTTTATTTTGGGCTTTAGCTTACACTTTAGGTAAAGCCCAGCAATTATGGGCCGTCAGTAGTACCGAAGTCTCTTACAGAATTTGGTGAAAAGAAAACCAGAGAAATGCGGACAAAAAAGATAACGCCGTTGCCGGGGATCGAACCCGGGTCACCCGCGTGACAGGCGGGAATACTCACCACTATACTACAACGACTTGTACATTTAATTAAGATATAAAAATAATTATTTTGAAAAACCTTTGTGAATAAAAATAGAGGGTCAAAATTACGGTAATATAATAAAATTTATTTCTGTTTTTAAAATGACTCACAATGCAATGCAGACGGACCTCGTAGCCAAATATCTAGAAGCTTAGATTATATAGCGGAAAGGAATAAAATAACTAAAAGTTTTATTATTTTCATAAAACTTTCGTATTTTTTTAGTAGAGATAGTGTAGCATTATTTTCATAAATGTTTTGAGTACAAACTTCATTAAAAAAAAAGCAATAGATAAATGTTGAAAAAGTAGAAAATATGAGGGAATCAATGTCATGTTGAATGTAAGGCTAAAATTATAAGCATACTGAAATAGAATTATGTTGAAATGAATGTAACGGAAATAAATTAGTTTGACAGAGTCTATGCTGAATAAAAATATATCAGTGTAACTTTTATCAGTTATTATATTATGGAATAACTTTAGTTGAATAAGGTGCCACCATCGTATTTTAGATACAACAATTCTTTAGGGTGTGGTATGAATACCCTAACAATATATTTTTGAAGGGTGTGAGTTTTGAATTTAAATTATACCTTGTTTTGAATAATACAACGTTATTTTCCTAAAAACGCAAAAGTAAAATAACGTTGATAGTTGAGAAAAACATGTTGCCCCCATTTTCAAACTTGTCTTGTACCTACCGCATGCAAATCATGGAATTCTGAGGAGCCTGCTTCATACGAAGACAAAAAGTTATCATCCACTATATTATGGGTAAACCCAAGAAATTATGTGAGAAGCAAGAAAAGTGTGAAAATTTCCCCTCCCACCAACCCCTTCTTTCAAATATTCAAAATAACAAAGGAATTGTTTTAACAAACATTTCCATAAACACAACACAAAAATAAAATAAATTAATATTTCTTTGTATTTAACTTGAATATAATCTAATTTATAAACATTTTCTCATATATATTTTTTTGTAACTTTCTGTTTTTTACTCCACTACTAAAAAAACTCATATTTCATGTCAATTTTTTTTTCAGTATACTTACAAATTATGTTATGAAAAAAAAAATTGTTGTCAATTTTTTGCAAAATATTTTGTATAAAACACTTTTTGTAACAAATTTATTAAGAAATACTTACCAATTTTATAATTTTGTAGGAAATAATTACTAACAAAGAAATTATCTGACAATTAAGATTTTTAGAAAAAATAGTAGGAAAAAACTTTTTCTTGCAAATTATTTTAACAAATTTGTAAAAAAAAATCTCATGTAATATAAGAATTTTTAGTAGTGCTCATACATAAACTAATTTCAACTCATATAAAGGTTAATTTCACTTTATCTCTTTTAATTTTTTTTTCTCTTATAAAAAGACTTACGAAAGTTTTTGTCTAAACAAACTCTTCTATGAAAACTTTTTAGATGGAAAAATATGAAAATAATGAAATAAACCTTTATACGAATTTTATAATTTTGTAGGAAATAATTAATTATGAAGAAATTACCTGTCAATTAAGTTTTTTTAAAAAAATAACAGGATTTTTTTTTATAAATTATTTTAACAAATTTGTAAGAAAATTCTCATGTAATATAAGAATTTTTAGTAGTGCTGGAAGATTAACTAATTTCAACTCATATAAAGGTTAATTTCACTTCATCTCTTTTTATTTTTATTTTTCTCGTATAAAAGGACTTACGAAAGTTTTTGTCTAAACAAACTCTTCTATGAAAACTTTTTAGATGGAAAAATATGAAAATAATGAAATAAAATTTTTCAAAAGTGTAAATTAGTCTATACACATATTACAAAAAAAAAAATCAAAATCTTAAAAAATAATTAATATGAGAGAACTTCTAAAAAGTTCGTATAAACTAATTTTAATTTTTAGAGATATTTACTGTATTTTTTTTTCTTTCCCATAAATTATTACACAAAATTTCACTAAAACAAAGTGGAAAAGGATTCCTCGTTTTGGATATCATAAACTTTATGCTTTCATTTAATGGAGAGTGATGCAGTCAAAATCAAACCTTATCTTCAATGCCCTAGCTAATCAAAAATCATTTTTTGTAAACATCGGCTATAATTAAGACAGATGTTAATCTCTTTAACCTCTCTCTCATTCAACTTGTTCTCTGAGATACTAACATGAAGAACATGGCTTCAACTTGATCATAACTATAAGGGGACAAACCCTAATAATAAAATATGCAGAAATGATGAACATTTTTCCCTGTTATGATAGATCTTGGATGAGACACAAGGAATCTATCATGCAAATAGAAAATGTGTATTAGGAAGCAATGACAGAATCGAGATGATGAGGTTAATTAGATCCGACCAAGCGAAACATCATCAACAATTTTTGGAATTAGATACGAATATTTTATTGGATATAAGTACTTTCTTATCACTGGGTGCAAGCATAATTCATAAGAAAACATCATCATATTTATCACTTTTTTCAGAAAACAATTGTTGTTCGACACGACTGCATGTAGGAGACAATAATTTCCGAGTTCAACTCATGTTTTCGTAAAGGAAAATTTGCATGGTCTTAATTATTGCTGACATGAGATAAACAACAGGTAACTTTCTTTATTTCAAGATAAAAGAAACAAAAACAAGTGACTCCAGATAAAAAGAGCTCATAAGTCTCTTATGAAAGGGACACTAGGTTTTTTTTTTCTACCCTTCTTCTTTATTCTATACAAAGTGTAAACGATAGAAGATAGAACGGTATTGTGGTCAAAGATGCAAAGGGATGATAGTGGTTGAGTTGAGAGTGGATTTTTATCATATTTTAAAGTAAAATTTTATTTTTATTTTATATATAGTGAAGATGAAAATTTCTTTTCTTCTTCTTTTTATCGAAAAACTATCCGACTTCATGTTCTTTTAGTGTTTTAAATGTTAATTAAATGATTCTTTATGAAAAATAAAAATCATATCAAATAAAACATTATATTGCCAAATATTAAACATTAAAATGATACATACTTTTTTAATGTTAAATATCAAAGAATTTATGACTAAAAAAATATCAAATAACAATATTAAATAATAATAAAATTTAAATAATTATATAAAAAGAGTAAAAATAAATAAATGTGTGTTCTAAAATAAATTATTAAGAAAATATATTTAAATTTTTAGATTACTTAATAATATTAAATGTGTTTTAATAATTTAAAACATGAACGTTATAATAATGGAGACAAGTATTATAATGAATATGATAATGAAATAAAATCGATATGTACATTCTCGTGTTCATACCTAATTTAAAAATTATATATATTATATATACTCATATTCATATTTAGTTAATGTAAAAATTCTCATCAAAATTAAAATAAATTCAAATAATACTCGAGATATTCATTTGTTTTTTTAATTATGATAGAAGACAATAAATTAAAAACTTATTACTTCTATTAACCAAAAAAGATTGTGATAAGATGTTACATGTAAACGAAAAATATCCTTGATACTTTTCTAACCTAATTTTATCATCTTGTGATTAAATTTAAATTAAAATATACTTTTATGAAAAATATTTTTATACTAATGATTAATCATTAATATGATAAAATTATTAATATTTGTATATTGATCTTTGTAATATTTATCAAGTGCCCTTAAAATTTGAGTGTTAGAAAAGTTTTTTCCATATATGGAAACTTCTTAAAGTTAATTTTTGTTCACCTTTAATTTGTCTCTGGATGAAATAAAATTCCCCAGTGATGTCTTTTCTTCTTTTACACGCTTTTTGACATAAGGTACATTTGAATGATTTTTTTTTTTTTAATTTCTCAAAAACATCCAAGCCTATTTTATTTATCAAAGTAGACATATTTATTATTAATTATTAGAATTTCGTTTTTAGGGGTGAAATTGTGTTCTTCCTTGGTATCATCATAGTCGAAAAACAGGTTTAAATTTATTAATTTTTCAGGAATCAAGTTCAGACCTGTGATTTGTTTTAAAAGAATAAGAAAATAAATAATTTAGTGAAGAATTTATAAAAATGAAATAAATAACCAAAAATACTTAGACATTTTCTTTGAGTTTTTAAATAATAAAAATTAAATTAAAAATAACTTAAATAATAAAATAAAACAATTTAATGCCTGAAACTAATTTAAAGAAATTAAGAATAAAAATGTTATATAACAATAGTAATTTAAAAAATGATCCAACATAAAACTATTACATATTTAAATAAATTATTCAGGGTAGTTTAAAAAATAAAAATATATCAATGAAAATAATAATATATTATTAACTGAATAACTAAGAACAATATAAATAGTTTCATATGATAAAAATAAAAATATATTTTAAAATTGAATAAATGAATATTAATTTTAAATTGATTAACATTTTTTATATTATATTATTAATATAAATTAAAAATAAAATTAATATGTAATTAATAAATTGTGAATAATATATAATATGTGCTGTGAAAGTAAATAAATATAAATTCTAGTGTTGAAATAAAATGTAAATATTATATAAGGTAATTGTGGTAGACATTATAATTTTATTAAATAAAATGAAACTCATGTTTAATTTTTTTTTATAACTCATGTTAGATATCACTATTTACCATGACATTTTATCTATGCTAAAATAAAATAGTAATATCAAAACATTGTAGAGGATCAAACGAAACTCGTGTACAATAAAATACATAGCACATTTTCTTCGAAAAAATAGCTAAAGAACTTTAAACATAGGAAGTTTATACTTGTTATAAAAAATCAAGAACAAGCCAAGATGACATAGCCTAGATGACATAATATAATACCATTTACAATAAATTTTATTTTCTAATCTTAAAGAAGTTAACTTATAGAGCATGATGATTCCCTTTCCTAAAATTATGAGAACACTTAACATCATGTTATATTTGTAAGAGTTGTAATTTCTATAATGATGTTTAATACTACAATAAAAATGATGTCTATTACATGTCAAATTTGTTCGTTGTTGTTATTCTTTAAGTAGTGGTTGTTGTTGGAAATTAGTATGAAAATGAAAAAAATCGTATGAATTTTGCACACTCATATGATGATACACATTGTAATTTGGAAAGGGAGTAAAGGATATGGTAGGTTGATGAAGTCCTTAAAGTAAAGGGATTACATACATAAGCCAAATTTGAACTCTAAAATTTTATTACAAATAAATTTGACATCATACATGTGAAAACATAAGTTATGATTGAATAGTGTTTTTTGAAATCTTTTCACAAATGTTTATAAGATAGGAATGAACAAACAAAATTTATACTTGACAAACAACTTGTCAAGTAATTTTCTTAAGAATATCAACTAATGAAGATCATCAGATACACCTTTAAGTTTGTCACAGGTACTATAAAAAATGCTTCTCAAAACTTGTTTTTCTTAAGACTCTCCTTCTGAAGTTAGATGAAGATCAATAACATGTTATGTAAAAAGATAAAGGATAAGAAACATTTTCCCAAGTTATTTAATATTGGTTTGTTTATAAATAACATACTACATCCAATTTTTGATCATTTGATTGAGCTCCACTAAGAAGACTAATGATACATAAATACAAGTGAGTTTTATTTTCACCTTAACCACTACTAGCTAAACCAATATAAGTATTATTTGAACATGCAATCACTACTAGCTAAAACTAGAGTATTGTTTGAAATGCAACCATTTATGGCTAAAAGCTTAAGTATTATTTGAATATCAACTACCCTTACTTAACCCACTGAGTATTGTTCAAACCCATTACGTATTGTTCGAAGTACAGACAATTTTGGCTAAAACCAAGTATTCTTTAGAATATAGGAATACAACCACACCTTTAGCTAAAATTGCACCATTCTTAGCTAAAATCAAGTATCATTTGAACAACAACCACTCATGGCTAAAAACACTAAGTATTCTTTGGACCACAACCACTCATAGCTAAACATGACAATTGTTTGAAAAGCAATTACTCCTAGCTAAAGGTTTGTTGAATAAGGGAGTGATATAAAATATCACAAAATTTTGATACCTAGATAAAGAGAGGTAGCATCTTACGATGTATACAAGGTTTAAGCACTTTATAAGTCTTCTATTTGAACCTGGATTGTTCTTGTGGACATCTGGGCACTAAAAGATTTGAGCAATGAAATTGACAATATTTTAGAAATTTTTGATTACTTATTATGTTTTCTTCAACTCAGAAGGTTTAGTTAAATACAAAATGTAGAAAATAGTTGTTGTGAATCTTTTTATTCACATTGAGTTTCTCTACTTCAATTCTTCTTGTTTAGAGTCTTGTTTGTTCAACATGAACATAAAGATGAATCAAATGTGCTTCAAGAAACATTAAATGTTTTCCTCTTATTTAAGCAACATCGTGATATATAAGATGACTTATCATGCCTCATTAGAAAACTTTCAACTAAATTGAAGAAAATAAGAAGACCATACAAAGTATATAGTCCTTCCATAGTTGACATAGGAAGTTCAGAATGAGCATTGGTGTGAAACAACTTTAGCTCATTCTTTAAAAGATGTTTAACATTGACTTGGGCTTTGTTCTTGGTACATATGAAGATGAGAACATTCTTCTAAACAACTCATATTTTTTTTGTTAGTTGCAATGTTAGCTTAAAAGACCATGTGCATGCATAGAATCTAATAAGTATTTTGCTTATTAAATGAAGCAAAGAGAAAATGTATGGCCCATCAAACCAATTATATTGGTCTCAGATGATTTGTTGTATATAAATCTTGTATTTTATAGTCGAAACATATTCATGCTTTATACTTTTATGTTTAATGACACTTGATAAAAAGAAATAAGGCCTGATGGTTTCCTTTTCTAACAATATCATCTTTTCTAGTTGATGCTTAACAATAAAGTTTAAATACATGTTTTCATAAAGAGAGTCAACATATCAAGTTTTCACAAAACAAATTTTGGAAAAACTCAAATTTAACAAACACTTATTGTAAGATACAAGTTTTACGAAATTTCAAACGTTTCAACACATTGAATTTCATTAGATCAAATCGTATCAAGGAGATATAATCTTAATATGTTTGAGAACAAATACAATGTTTGAAAAAAAATAACAAGAATTAGACTATATAAACCAACCTTTTATATATATTGTATAAAATGAACTTAAACCTTGTTATGGTATCGTAGCATGCGGAAGCACAAGATCGTGATAATTGGAAATTAAAGAGAAGTAAGTAAAAGAGCAAGAGAAATAACACACAAGGATTTACGTGGAAAACCTCTTTTGAATGTAAGAGGAAAAACCACGAGACGATAATGAACAAAGTTCCACTATGAAAAAAAGAGTACAAAACTCTTGAATGGGAACAAGAATCCTCACTAAAATACACTCAGGTGTATATTACAAAGTGTGTCTCTGTAAATGTTTTTTATATTTTTTCAAGTCATGGAGATGTTATTTATAGGCTTCAAAGTTGAACCAGTCAATAAGCCATATGAAGAGTCTTCAGAAACTGCACTAGTAAATAGGCCATATGAAGAGTCTTCAAAACTGAACCAGTAAATAAGCCATATGAAGAGTCTTCAAAACTTAAGCAGTAAATAATTAATAATTAGTGCTTAAGTAACGTGTGGTATTAAGAATTAAATGAGAACCACATATTCTAACAATCTCCACCTTGGTTCGAATTCTACAAGTGTTTCATCGTCCGATAAAGCCCCAAAGGGCATTCAAGTGCTGTATAGACCAACCAAGTCCAAAAAATGTTCAAACTTGGTAATT
>Ga0214545_1000791_pt1 | contig 54668 bp, 34 predicted proteins | sample CNSS4metaG_FD_160064 | JGI IMG/M metagenome (GOLD analysis project Ga0214545, IMG submission 160064) | Root nodule microbial communities from cowpea collected in UCLA plant growth center, Los Angeles, California, USA - CNSS4 | ecosystem: Host-associated > Plants > Roots > Nodule | place: USA... | reverse complement strand
AGATTGACACGTGGCAATTTTAATTTTTTTTAAAAATTAAAAAAAAATTAAAAATTAAAAAAAATTAAAAAAAAAATAAAAAAAAAAGTCAAAAAAGCCACGTGCTGACACGTGGCACATAATTAGTACCGTTACTGGTCAACTAACGGAAAGGAACCAATTGCAACCAATTTTCGAAAATAGGGACTCAATTGAGTGAAATAAAAATGGGGGACCTACTTGAGATTTCGTTACAAAAATGGGGACCTATGGAATGATTTAACCTTAAATATACTTAATTTTGTTAAAAGTACCAATTATAATAAAAATATTATTGTAAAATTTATATAAAAATTAAATTTGATATAGGGATGAAATGGATTTAGTTTTAAAAAAATTGAGACCAAATTGAGATAAAATAACAAATACAATGACTATATTGAGAGTTTTCACATCCAATAGTGACATGTGGTACTGTTACTTCCATATCACACTGTTTTTACCACGTGTAACGATGTCAGATTGACATATGACAATTTTTTATTTTGTTTAGAAAAATTTTTAAAAAATTAAAAATTAAAAAAAATATGCTGACACGTAGTACATAGTTAATACTATTAATGTATTAACAAAAAAAAAAGACCAAATTATAATAAATTTTTCAAAATAAAAACTTAATTGAGTCAGATAAAAATAAAGAGAACCAATTAAAATTTTGTTAAAAAATATAAATGTAAAGACCGATTTAATCAAGAAAAAATAACATCTGAATGAACAGCATGAGCTTCCTAGTTTACCCACAGCAATCAAAGGAGTAGTAATTTAAAGGTGGGTTGAAAAATTGATTAAAATGTAAAATAAATTAAGCGTGCATTAAATAAATTAGGGTTAAATATGTTTTTGGTCCCTCAAGTTTCAGTAAATTTTGGAATTAGTCCCTCTATGAAACTTTATACCAATTTAGTCCTTCATTTTTAGAAATGTGTGGATTTAATCCTTCTTACCAAATTTTGTTAAGTTTATTTGACATTTTAAATGCATTTTATCATAATATTTGAGTTAACATTGAAGCAAAAATGTGTCAAACGATGCAAACAATTCAAATACTATCATGAAATACACTTGAAACGTCAGATAAACTTAACAAATTTTGGTTAAAAGGATTAAATTTACGCATTTTTAAAAATAAAGGACTAAATTAATATAAAATTTCAAAAAAAAACTAATTCCAAAATTTACTAAAATTTAAGGCACGAAAACATATTTAACCCTATAAACTAATACACAATGTTGCAAGACAAGAGTCTGCAATAGCTGCATTTGCCTGTAACAGTGTGGTGTCCGATGACACTATGTGGACCTAACAGCCTCTATTAATAAATAATTATTAATAATATCATGTATTGTAATGGTAGGTGTAAGGTGTGTTGTTGGTTAGGGTTAGGGTTAAAATTGGAGTGGGAAGTGGTGGTCTTTGTAAGTACACAAATCAGGCTTTTCTGCTTTGCACAGAGTGAGAGAGAGAAACTGACGAGGGTTCTGTACTTTTCTGCATCACTGTTTCACGTTGCCAAGGAATACATACTATTGCTTATTATTATTATAAAACAAAACAATAGTTAAATAATTTTCTTGTGTTGTGTTGTGGTGACTTTAGTATCATTGTTTGCCATTAATGATTTTACTGTGCATTGACGTCCTTTGTTGTCTGTTTCCTTAATGAGTCTTCCTGCTTTGTAAAAAGCTAAATACATCAGTGAGATTTTCTGTGATTTCTGTAACACCCTAACAGTAACCCAATCACTCCTTCGTGAATTCAATGCTAACCAAACACTTTCAAATTCACTTCACTTCCTCACTCCCACTTTCAAATCTCTTTTCTTTATCATATACCTCTCCAACTATTTTCAATACCTCATACCTTTATTTTATCATATGAAACTATTCCCACCATTATTCATTTTTCCTACTGCATGCTATTTTCCATCATCATTCAACAATTATAGACTTTACTGTGTAACTTTCTGTACGTCATCTCTTTTTGGTGTGTCCTAACTTATTTTCATTTCATCAAATTCTTATAATTACAAAATTCAACACCACTTTATTATATCCTAAAACCTAATTTAAAATATTTAATTATTATTATTTAAGAATGAAATGAATAAAAAGTTCTTTTTTTTAACTTTCATCGTACCAAGATATATTTATTTCAATCTTTACAAAATTATATTTATTTGTTCGAGCTGGAGATTAAATAAAATGTTAATTTTGACTTGAATGATAATTTTTATTTTATGAAATTTGACACCATCAATAAAATATGAGTTCAATTTACATAAGAAACTAAAATTATTTTAAATTCAAAATTTAAAAAATAAATATTTTTGCAGAAATAATAATAAAATATCAGGAATCATAAATTATGTCTTACCCAATCCTTAATTTCCTAAGATGAATACTCTTTGGTCCTATTAGATATGTCTTCATGTTTTGTTGTCGGATTGGACATTTTGGAGATTACTTGCAGAAAGGACTCAGACAATCAAGTCAGCAAGGACTGTCAAAAGTCAAATCACAGTTTAGAAAATTAATGAATTGCGTACATTTAATTGCTAGGATCCACCTCTATTTATAGAACATTAATCATAAATTACCTGGCTTATGGGTTGGGCCTCTATTAGGTCAGTTGGGCCTCTTTTGGGATTTTATGGGCCTGATCAAGGCCCAAGCATCAAGCTCATGACTTGATTCCGTAAATGCAATTGTTATTTTCTATGTTTAGAGTAGGCGGCCTTCATCGGTAATTAATCGTTATGTATGTATTGTCTTTTTGTATAGTTAATCAATGATTTAATCTATGTAGAACTATAAATTGGCGACTGAGACCAGATAGTTAGTCAAACCGATCCTCGCCACATAATATAGTACATGAATATTTTTATATATTATTTCATATTTTCAGTCTCGTAGAGCTTAAATTTCCAAAAATACCAACTCATGATAGAAAGTTTTATACCAAAGTTAATAGTTTGATTGAAACACGCTATAAGAAAGAAATGCCGCATCTTGTTGATTAGTGTATGTTTATTTGAGATTACATTGGCAAGGGGTAAAATAGAGAAAACGAAGGTTTCTCTCTTTGTTTGCATCCAAGTCTCTCTCGTTGACTCAATGTTACATTTCTAGGTGGCGGCAATGTTATAAAGTTTTCTTTGTCCTCCTCCTTTATATTATTCTTATTTTGTTTATATCACCGTGTATCTATTTGTATTTTCACTAATATAAACAAAAAAGTTCTACATTTTTATACAGAAAATAATATTTGTTTCGGCTCAAATTAAGTAATATTTTATTTTAGCGAAGTTACATTCTTTTCTCTTAAAATTGTTACCTTGCAAGTTATGAATCTCATTTGATGTTTAATAAAGTGTTTATTATAATTTGTTTATATTATCACTAAATAAATGAAATTTAATTTCGTAAACTTTTAATCACTGAATTAAATTTTGTTTGTACTTACTAAATAATCAAAATAATAAAAACTATTATTCAATTAAAATAGTTTTCGTACTATATGTTAATTTTCAAAACATTTTGTATACTCACAATATGTCACTATATAGTATTATTTGATTTATTTAAATTTTATATGTATATATACATATATTTTATCGTTAAAGTTCCACGTTATTTTGCGTGATTATACTCATAATAAATTATTAGTATTTTTTTTATATTTTATGAGACTTATTTTAATATTCATAAAAGTTAAATAAACGAGTTTCTAACATCTTTTTTTTTTCAATATCATAAAATCACAAAAAAAAAATCACCAAATATGAACATTATATTAGTTATAATAACTATACAAAATCATAATGAGATATATATAAAGTATAAGTCAATCAATTTGTCCACAGTAGGAGTATTTATACTTATGCAAAATAATATAAGTAACGCTATAATTTCTAATAAAAAAATTGTCACGCACAGAATACACAATTTGGTCGAATAATTCATGAAAAAGAATGTGTTTTAGCATGATCTATGGCGAGTTAAAGAAAAACTCAAGACTAAAATGTGCACTTATGCATTGTACGTCCTTAATCCCTTAGTTCATATTATACATCATTTCATATCATATAATTAGGGATGGCAACGGGGCGGGGTGAGGCGGGACGGATTTCGCTATCTCATATTCATTTCCGTAAAAAAAATTCATCTTCATTCCCATACCCAAACTCAACGGGTATCAAACTTTTGTCCCATCCACATCCTACCGGGTAACGGGTATAATCTCGTACCCATATTCGTATCCGTTCTCTTACTACTTTATTATTAATTTTAAATAATTTTTATAAAATAATAAAAAAATTACGGTAAAGAAAACATAATATTATCAAATATTCAATATTAGGAGGATGGTTGTTTCATTGATATCAAATACTTTGAAATAAATTATAATTGTTTACATTTAGTAGAATACCAAATAAAATTTTATGAAAATCAAAACATTCATTAAATTTGCAAACTGCAAACATTAATCAAACCTAGTTGATAAAATTTATAAATATTTTTAAAAAAATATAAAAGGAAAACAAATATTCAAATTAAAATATATTTTAAATGTTTGTTTACTTCAATTTTTTTAAATTATAATGAATCTCTTTTTTATGCACTAATAAAAATGATAATACATCACTTGATCAAAATGACGCAAAGAACATATAATAAACATAATAATAAAATGTTGACATAAATCTTGTATCTTTTAAACTCTAATATATGTTGGATGGTGATAAAAAAAATTCATGGAAATTATATTAAATTTTTATATTATAGTAAATAAAAGTTATTTATACAATTATAGTGAAAAAATTACAGTATGATTGATAATTAGTTAAAAAATAAATTAGATAAAATATATTGAAATAGTATTCTACATGATGAACATAAACAACAAATAAAAATATTAAAAATTAACAAATGTGTGTCTGAGAAACAATTTGAAAGACTATTGAAAGAAATCGCACAAAGAAAAACAAATGTATAATTAAGGGTATGATAAGATGGAAAATACCTTAAAGATTTAAGAAATTTTTTTAAATATCGATATATATACTCAATGGTTGAGAAATAGCGAAAATTGTTTAAGGAAAACAAAATAGTTCTTTAAATGAAACAAAAATTAATAATAATAAGTTAAGAATTTTTTTTTATATTACCTAGTAAATGAAAGCTTTATGCTATTAAAGACTTAAATTGAGTATTAAACATATTCATGTGAAAGGAAAATATACAATAAATAAAAATATTAAAAAAATAATAGAAATATTCAAATATGAGACATAAAAAGTTTTTAATTGACATACATCATTTTAACATAATTATATAAAAGGTTATAATAAGATGAAAAATATATTGGAGATGAGAATGTGTTTCATGACAAACCAAATAATAGAAGAAATAAAAAGTATATATATATATATATATATATATATATATATATATATATATATATATATATATATACAAACAAACACACACACATATATATATGGTTACATAATTGAATTGTGAATATTTTAATAATTTATACGAGGACAGAGATACAACGGGAACGGGTATTATGGCGGGGATATGTACATCCCCATACCCATTCCTATACCTCGGGAATTCCCCATACCCATACTCATACTCAGTCAATGCAAGAATTCTCCGTCAAAACGGAGATGAGTTCGGGCAATACCCATATGGACGGATTTATTTGCCATCTCTACATATAACATTATTAGAGCAACACATTTCATTCATTCATTTATCATATCATTACGCATTACATGCATTGCTTCTAGCATTTTATTAACATTTAGATAATAGTAGATTAGTTCAATAGTTAATTTTTCCTTACCATAGTTCTCATACAATTTGCATCTTTAAGTATTTGTGTTCACGGATTGATACCGAGGTTACCTCTGTATATTACATTCTACGAGAAAATTAGATTTACATAAATAGCGCACTGAAAAAATATGTTATAATAAAGAATTTTTTAATCATAAATATTATGTAAATTCAATTTTATAATGGTGTATTCAATTTTATGATTTTGATTATTTTTGTAAAATACGGTTCTTTTTCTAACAATTCCATTTTGTTTTAATATTTTTCGAGTAGAAAAATTATGATTAATACCATACTTTTCAATTAGATTTCAAAAATTTTTATTTTCAAAATTTTCACCATGATCATTTTTAACGAAAATAATCGAAAAACCTTTAAAAAAAAAGCACATTGTGGAATTTTTGTGAATAATTCGTGTTTTTTTTTCCCTTAGAAGAATTTATGCGGGTTGAGTTACTATTTATATTAGGGTAAGGGGGCTCTGGGTATGACAGAAGGTTAGTGGTTGGTTAGAAGGCCTTCGCCGTACTGGGCCTTACGGACTTCCATAGTTAAGGTGCCGCCCAAGGCTACGCCTCCTACATCATACATACATACATACGTATACATACATGCGTATGCATACGTACGTGTATATCAACTACTAATGTGTGAATCTTCTTCATTCATAGTAGTACAAATGTGGTTCCAAACATACTGCATCCAACAAGTTCATCTTTGTTTTCAGCTTTTTAATACATATTTTCGATGCTGATAACATTCGACCAGATAAACTGAATTCAGAAGAAGGAGAAATATAAAAAGAGAAAATAAGTGGATTATGATAAAAACAAATAATCTTATTGTGATGGTTTAAAATGAAATATTTGTAAATCAAATTTCTCCTGTAGGACTAAGATCACATGCAGTTGATAAACTGAACTGTCGGCTCCTGCTGCTTCATCCAATTAATGCAGATTAATAAATTGTTTTGTTATGCTTTTGAAATGATTTTGCAGCAACAAAATTCTGTGCAGTTGTTGCAATCACAAAAGAATCTTTTTTTTTTTTTCAAATGGAAGGAAATGGTGCCCTACAAAATTGCAGTATATAGACTTGCATCTTATCTTTCTAGACATACAGGAATTTAAAACTTATGAAATAATGTCAAGTCCTATCTCAATAATGACAAAAAATCAAATGGTACTCCCGAATTTTGATCCTATGCAGTTTCTAGAGAAATGAATGACCCTTTATTTTATTTATATAGCAAATTAGTCTTTAGAATACAATTTCATTTTAATTTTATTAGATTCAGAGTGCAGTTATAATTAATTTTAATTTTTCATGTATGTAAATAATACATCGAAATATATATAATTTAATAATATCAATTCACACAATCATCACAAGTCCATGTTTTACCTTTTCTTTTCCTAGTTAACAGAACAGGAAATATAATAAAACAGAGATGATTGAAATTTACTACAAAAGTTTTCAATGAATTTTATCTTTTAATATTTTTTATAAAATAAAAATATCATTTTAATATGGGTCGCACATGAATGAGTTTATTAAATTGGAAGAAATTTACTTATAAATTAAAAATAGTGGTTTATTTAAGAAATTTTTGTAACTCACAATTTTTTTTTTCAATTTTAATCTATCTGTCAACATTTTATTTAATTTTTTTCTAAATTTGAGTCACTATTATGAAATGATTATATGAGTATAGGAAAGTAAAAGTGGTGGTGATGGTTGGAGGAGATGAGTTAAAAGTTATCTTTTGGGATGAAAATGACATGAAAAGAAGATATATTTGAGTTGGAAAGTGTTGGAGAAGTATTTCACGGGAATGTATTGCAGAAAAATTTGATTACAGACGAGACAACGCGAGAGAATAAGAGTCGCTAGGATCAATAAATTCCTGTGGGATTGAGACATGGACAAAGTAAACGCCTTCCCAAGACAAACAAACAACATTATTTCACGTACTAAACTTCCCCCTATTGACTTCATAATCCTAACACCCGCCAACTCCAAAAACAACCACAATTAGGTACAAACTTAACCTACGCAGTTTTCATGCATGTCTTTGCTTTTCCCAACATTCAAATCACACAGCTAACCCGAAATGGCCACTCTAACTCTTGCTTAAGCAAAACTGTAACACTGTGAGGACCACCCTGATTAAGTACACACCAACACATATATGAGCAAACAGAATTGACAAACCCAAAAAAATCAGTCAAATCATAAGTCAAACCTCATCTCCTGAATGCACGAGAAATTACTACCACGCACTTATAGTTCCAAACCAATGGATGATGAGAGATTAATTTTATCGCGTAAAGGTTGACAAGAGAGTGTGAGATTTTTTGTTGAACGAAGCTTTGGAGAGTTCAGTTTGAGAGTAACTAAAAGGGAACCAAGGCTCAAGAGTTTCAAGAAAGATCTCACTGAGACGCAAAAAGGGGGTGAGAGCAAGAAACCACAACCAGGAACCAGTCTCGGGAAAAACACCCCAGAATCAAATCAGAATCATGGAAAAGGGTAGTTTGGGGAATTAACCCCTCTCTTTCTCTCTGCACAGGAAATTAACCCCTCTCTCTTTCGCCACCTTTATGCTTTCGCCTTTATCTCCACCCAAACAGTACCACACACGCACCTTCCACTCCTCACTTTCCAAACCATGGATCCGGACGCATTCACCGCCAGCCTATTCAAGTGGGACCCACGCACCGTCCTCCCCGCCGCACCGCCCTCTCGGCCCCCGCCGCCGCTCCTGGACTATGCTGTCGCCCCGCCCGCCGTCGCCCCCTCTTACCACCCCGCGAGGGCGGCGCCCCGCGAGCTCGGCGGCCTCGAGGAGCTCTTCCAGGCCTACGGCATCCGTTACTACACGGCGGCCAAGATCGCCGAGCTCGGGTTCACGGTGAGCACGCTGGTGGACATGAAAGACGAGGAGCTCGACGACATGATGAACAGCCTCTCCCAGATTTTCCGCTGGGATCTCCTCGTGGGCGAACGCTACGGCATCAAAGCCGCCGTCAGAGCCGAACGACGTCGCATCGACGACGAGGACATCAAACGCCGCACTGGTAACCTCCTCTCCGCCGACACCACCACCACCAACGCCCTCGATGCTCTCTCTCAAGAAGGTACACCATACCGAATGCTCGTTCTATACCTAATTAGCACTTGTTGTATGCGAACTAACGGTGTCATCGTTTATAGTTAGTATTACTATGATAGTGATAATTATTACGCGGTACTACGTTGGCCAGCTTTATAATCCTTTGGCTAGTTAAACTTGAAACAAAAGTGTCACTAGCTAATTTATTCTACTGTTATATTAAACTACTGTTCTATGCTACAACAGAAAAGTCAGCAGGTACTAGCAGTGCTACAGCTAATAGGCTGAGTAATTTGCTATTCCATGAGCGTACATCATGGAATAGAAAAAAACATGCGTTAAGAATGAAGTAGTCTCTTAGATGGATCTATGTAGAGAAGAAACATGTGTATATGTGTGTGTGCGTGTGAGATATAAGGAATGATGAAGAAGGGTATTGAGATTGATATTATTGTAGGTTTGTCGGAGGAGCCAGTGGTGCAACGAGAGAAGGAGGCGGTGGGGAGCGGGGGAGGGAGCACGTGGGAGGTGGTTGCGGCGGAGGAGAGGAGGAAGCAGCAGAGGAGGCGGAGGACGAGGATGAAAGAGCAGGAGGAGAGGGAGGATGTGGAGGATGAAGAGGGAGAAGAGAACGAGGAGGGGAACAACAACAGTGGTGGAGGTTGTGAGAGGCAGAGGGAGCACCCATTCATCGTGACGGAGCCTGGGGAGGTTGCACGTGGGAAGAAGAATGGGTTGGACTATCTGTTTCACCTCTACGAGCAGTGCCGGGAGTTCTTGATGCAGGTCCAGGCCATCGCGAAGGACCGCGGTGAAAAATGCCCCACCAAGGTATTCTTGTCATGACTCACTCACTCACTCACTCACTCGCTCAGCCGTGTCTTTCTTCTGATCACTCTGACTCTGCCACTCACTTGCGTTGTTGTGTTGTTCCGTTTGAATAATGTTGTGTTGCCGTGACGTTGGCGCGGAACACGTGACAGGTCAGGGAGTCTCGTGAGGGGTCCATCTTCCTTTAAAACTGGAATTTTGTCTCCGTACAAGCCAAGTGAATTATCCAGTTACAACTCCTATACTTGCTTCCCTACCACCCCACACCATAAGCACCCGCAAGTCAAAGTCTTGCATGTGTCCCCATTTCCCCTTTCACCCACTGGATCCTCGCATGCCCTTATAACAACAATCCCTATCCACCCGTATCTATCATTTCTCATTCTCTTCTTCATTAATTTCATCTCCCTCGCCCACCCCCTACTATCATTATTATATTAATATAATTATTTTTCTACTTACACCTAATTTTCATTACGCAACATAATTTAGTATATACTTGGGAGTGCAGGTGACAAATCAGGTGTTTAGGTACGCGAAGAAAGCTGGAGCGAGCTACATCAACAAGCCAAAGATGCGACACTACGTCCACTGCTACGCCTTGCACTGTCTGGACGAGGAGGTGTCGAACGAGCTTCGTAGGGCGTTCAAGGAGAGAGGAGAGAACGTTGGAGCCTGGAGACAAGCATGTTACAAGCCCCTTGTGGCCATCGCAGCGCGTCAAGGATGGGACATTGATGCCATATTCAATGCCCACCCTCGTCTTTCCATTTGGTACGTTCCCACCAAGCTCCGTCAGCTTTGTCACGCCGAGAGAAACAGCGCCGCCGCTTCCAGCTCCGTCTCTGTCGGCAGCGCTCACCTTCCCTTCTAGTTATGCATCTAGTGCTGCTTCAGTAACTGCCATAGTTAGTAATAGATGTATTTAGTTACTATTATTATTATTATTATTATTATTATTATTATTATTATTATTATATGTGTAGAACCTCCCACGCCACGTTATGAAATGAACAACATATGTATAGCAACGGAGGACTTTTTTTTAGCAACCAAAAAATGCGTATCTTCGATTACGTATCTTTCATAAATCATTTACTTCCTTTGTTCTTTTCCATCGTTTGTATGTTTCTGGTCTGGTTCTTCCTTTCTTTATGCTGGTATTACATTGTCGCCTAATTTGAGAATTTAGACTTAAATTTGTTTCGATCAAATCGTGGTTACTATTTTTTTTCGTATTGAGTTCATAAAAATTGGGCCCAAGTTTTGTGCCTTCAACTATATAGATAACTACTCCAAATTTTTGTCACTTGATGCATGAAATTTTATATATATATATAAAAAAACATGGATAAAAATGTATGCTCTATTGGATAAAGATCCTCCTTCACAAAGACGATATCAACCGCAGATGCCATGCCATAATAAAAGCTAGTTTGATGGGGAAGGGGGTGCATATATAAAAAGTTTAATTCTGCTTATATAAGAGGATCTTTTTCAATAATGCAAATAACGACGAAATAAATGGTATTTTAAAGTTATAATCAATAAATACAATTTAATAGTATGGATTATACTACAATGATTAATGATATGTTAACATACATCGTTATGATACAATTATTTAGCAACTTGTTATAATAATGTGCATGTTTGAAATGATACTATAAGATGGTTCTCAAGGATAGGTGTATATACGACCCAATCGGTATGACAATAGGAATGATCTATTATAATGCCTTGGCCGAACGGTTAACACAGTATAATTACTCGATTGAACCCTAATTAGGCGTTCTGAAAAGTAAAAATCCATCAAGTATAAATATGGCATGTAGGCAAGGATTTAAGAACTTTTTGAGTCATTTATACTTTATATATTTGTGTAGACCGAAAAATTATTTAAGTTGCTTTTTGACCCAATGACAAGGAACATTCAAAGAAAGAGGATTATGAGACTAAATTTAGAATCGGTGTTACAAAAACATTTAATCGAGTTTGTATTTGATCTTATGGTGACCACTAGGAATATGACAAGTAATGGAGCATTATCATTCATTTTATCGAAGGTGTATGATCCTTGGAAATTATATGCTTTGGATAATTATCTTCATCTTGTTTTGTGATTTGTTAGCAAGGTATTTGGTTCAGGAGGAAGAAGACTAAACATCTCCAACAGAATGAAGGATGTTGTCGTGAGAAAACATAAAGATTTAAGGACAAATCCTTTTTAAGAGGGAGGAGACGATGACAACCTCCCTAGCCATGACAAAGAGCTTACAAGAGGATAGATGTCATTTGTGAAAGGTGGACACAAATCCACATCTTTTGGGCCTATATAAATTATGTTAGCAAAAGAAGAAGATGATGAAGATCATTCTTCAAAATTAAATTTTTATGATGATAAAAGCAAGTCCAAGAACTTAAAGTAATGACAAAAGATATTAGAAGATTTGTATTTTGTTTATGTATTTGATTGAGCCTTTGTAATAAGTCATATATTAGTGAATAGATTGATTGTAGGTGTATTATACCACACGGATAGAGTTGGAAACAATAAGTACCCGACCCTAGCCGCCAAATTATAAGCTCTGTTTAATCCCATCGCATACAAAACTAAGACATACATAGCAGCTAGACCTGCATATCGACATAGATTGCCTACTCTGAACTTATAAAATAATAATATAACATGCAAAATTGACCCTTAAGCTTGATATTTGGGTCTTGAATAGGCCCACACAAGCCCAAAAGAGATAAAAAAAACCCACTTGAGGCATAGCCCATGGACTAGGTAATTTGTGGTTAATATTCTATAAATACAAGTGGACTCCAGTAATTAAAGGTACGCAATTCATTATCCCTACAACTATAATTTGACTTTTGGAGCTCTTGCTAACTTGATCGTCAGAGTTCTTTCTGTAGGTAACCTCCAAAATGTTCAAATCCGACAACAAGGCATGAAGACGTATTCTACAGAACCGAGGATCCATATCAGGAAATCAAGGATTGGGTAAGAGATAATTCATGCTCCTTTATATCTTATCATTGTTTCTGCAGGAACAATTGGCGCCCACCGTGGGGCATGACTTAGTATCTTACCAAAGCAATCTGAGAACCTGCAAAGATGGTTTCAACACGTAGTAGAGCTGGTGTATCGAAGGAGTCAGAAACAAGGCCTAAGAAGGTTGTAACAAACTAGTTGGACTTGGTTGCCATCTTAGAAGGGCAGGCCAAAATGCAGCAAGAGTTCGCTGACTTCAAGAAGCGCAACGCTAATGAGATGGAGACGCTGAGATAGGAGAATACTCGACTTAGAAGGAAGATAAAGGCAGATGCCACCCAGAGGGGCAAAAAAAAAGAGGACTCCAAGACTCTTGTATGTCAGCTAACTAAGGAAGAAATTGAGTACAACCCTACCCCCCACACCATCACCACGACCCACCACACATCCACCCTTCCCACCCATCATACGCCACCCTCCCCACTACCCATATCCCTCCACATCATAACACCACAACCTCCTTAACCATTATCTGACACCCCATACCAGCACATCTGCACAAACTCTATCACCCTTTCATTGACGGCATCATAAAAATCCCTCTCCCCAGCCAATGGAAAGCCTTTACACTGGAACGCTACATTGGGGACAGAGACCTCGACGAACACGTCAAGATATATGTCACCCACGTCGGCTTGTATACGAATGAAGATGCCGTTATGTGTTAGGCCTTTCTTACCACCCTCAAAGGACCGGCCTTGGAATGGTTCACGTCCCTACCCCCGTACTCCATCGACTGCTTCGACACTTTATCCCACCTTTTCAACACCCAATTCGCCGGAAGCCGCCCTCATTAGGCCACCCCTTATCCCTTGTCATTGTCAGGCAAGACATAGATGATACGCTAAGAGCTTTCATTGATTGTTTTAGAAAGGTGGTCCTTAGAATGAAAAACCTAATGCAAGAAATGATCCTTTAGTGTATGGCCCTCGCGCTGAAGCCTAGACCATTCGCAGATAACGTCTACCTCCGACCACCAGCCACTACGCATGAACTTAAGCTGTGTGCGACGGATTATATATGGATCGAAGAAATGAAAACCTTGCGAACTAGATTTTGTATTGACTTTCACCCTACAAATTAGAAGACCGACAAGCTACCTCTGAAGGCAAACTCTAGGCCTAGGGAGCCTAGTCCCCTCAATATTCGAGATATGCCCCCTAAGTGCTCCACGATTGCGCATCTTTGACGAAGCCCTATAAACGAACCTTATTCCCCCACCTTGCAAAACCCTCAACCCACCCAACGCCGATATGAACAAATATTGCAAGTACCATCGCAATAACGGTCACACTACAAATGAGTCTAAGGCATTACAAGATAAGATAGAAGAATTGATACACGTCGGTCACCTTAGACAGTTCGTCAAAAGAGAAGGGGAACACGTTCCAGACTAGCAGGAAATCGCGACTCAACCCATTGTCGCTAGAGTGGCCATCACAACCAGGAAATCGAGCATTGAAATCACCCTTCAACCCCCACTGACATCAATCGCATGGATCTACCCTAGTTACGGGGCACCATAAACATCATATCTTGAGGCTTCGTAGAAGGAGGATTGACTTCATCTGCCAGGAAAAGGCATATTAGAAACATTTAGTATGTCAATGTCGTCACCCACTCACACAAACGACGAAGAATGCTGCAAATAACTTTCACCGATGCAGACTTCTAAGGAGTCGACTGGGAACAAGATGACCCGATGGTCATCACCATAGTGCTCAAGAACTTTGCCATTAAGAAAGTGCTGATAGATCAGGGATGCTTAGTGGACATTTTGTATTGGGCAACCTACTAAAAACTACAATTCCCCGTTGAGGCTATGATACCTTATGATGGCCTATTTACGGATTCTCAGGTGCAAAAGTGTGCACATGATACATCAATTTGCATGTCGTATTTCGCAAAGGCCACCAGACCAAAATCATCCCAGTCCAATTCTTTGTAGCTGAAGCGCACACATCCTATAACATCCTTCTAGGGAGGCCTTCCCTCAATACCTGGTCTGCGGTAGATTATCCAGGCATCGACTCCCAAGTAGCCGTCCACAAATTATCAATTTTTAGAGAGGCAAGATACGTCTCTCAGAAGAAAAGGAAGTTAGGAGAGGAAAGGAGGTTAGCAACTAATGTAGAAGTAGCAAAACTCCTAGAGGATGGATTCATCGTTGAGGCCCATTATACAACTTGGTTGGCCAACGTAGTCCTAGTAAAAAATCCAGTGGCAAATGGCGAATGTGTGTTGGTTATACCGACCTAAATAAAGCTTGCCCAAAGAACGCATACTCTTTACCCAGCATTGATCGACTAGTAGACGAAGTAGCTAGAAATCGTGTACTAAGCTTCCTCGACGCCTACTACGTATATAACCAGATACCCATGGCCCCATCTGACATGATTAAAATCGCCTTCATAATCGAAGAAGCCAATTATTTCTACAAAGTCATGCCCTTTGGCCTAAAAAACGTAGGTGCTACCTATCAAAGGTTAATAGATAAAGTGTTTAGCCACCTAATGGGCAAATGTGTTGAGGTATACATGGACGACATGGTTGTTAAATCACACAACTAGTTCCAGCACTCCAAGGATCTAGCCGAAGTGTTTGCAGCCTTACGAAAACACAACCTCGGACTCAACCCTGAAAAATGCGTATTTGATGTTGATAAGGGAAAATTACTGGACTTCATGCTATCACAACGTGGAATCAAAGCGAACCTTGAAAAATAGGCCATAATAGAAATGCGTAGTCCAACAAATGTAAAGGAAGTACAATGACTGATAGGCCACCTTATCGCCATATCCATATTCCTACCTAAATTGGCCGACAAAAAGCGATCCATCATTAATCTCCTCAAAAAGTTTGCCAAGTTCTCCTAGGGTGAAAAATGTGAACAAATATTCCAAGATCTAAACAGGATTTTGGCATCCCCTCCAGTCTTGCGCAAACCAGATGTCAACCTCCTGCTACTAGTATACATAACAACCATAAAAGGTACTATCAGCGCTGCCTTAGTCCAAGAATCAGCTAGTATTCATTATTTGGTATATTTTGTCAATAGATCGCTACAGGATCTGGAAACCAAGTATCATATGGTAGAAAAACTGGCATTATCCTTAGTCAATGCAGCGAGAAGGCTTCGGGCCTACTTCTAGAACCATTAGGTCACCGTAAAAACAAACTACCCTATCTAGAGAATACTCTAAAAACTTGACTTAGTAGGACGCATGTCATCTTAGGCCGTTGAGTTATCCGAATTCAATATCTGCTACGAACTTCATGGGCCAATCAAAGCCCAATGCCTTCTAGACTTCGACAATGACCTCCAACAAACGCCACAAGAGGAACAATGGACCTTGTATGTTGATGGTTCTTCCAACCAGAAGGGGGTAGGCGCCGACATAGTCCTAGAGGGCCCAAACCAGATACTCATCGAAAAATTCTTGAAATTCACTTTCAAAACTTCTAATCATCAAGCTGAATATGAAGCCATCTTAGTTGGACTCTCGCTAGCACAAGAAGTTGGAGTGCGCGTGTTGACCTGTAAAACCGACTCCAGATTAACAGTAGGCCATCTTAATGACGAGTTTCAAATTAAGGATGCAACACTCCTGCAATACTATCATTTGGTCCGCAACATCATAAACTCTAGTTTCAATGAGGTAAAAATACAGCACATACCAAGAGGAGACAACGGCAAGCATACGCTTTATCAAAGCTGGCAAGCACTAGGCAAAAAGGAAAATACAAATCTCTACTGCAGCAAACACTAACGGCACCCTTGGCAATAAACACATGTCTGAACCTACACATCAACAATGATGAGTGGATGTCACCATACATACATTACCTTAAAATCGGTAACCCCTTGAGTAATGTTGATAAGGGATGATTGTCAAAAGCAGCACACTACACGTTAATTGGAGAAGACCTATACAAGCGCGAGTATGGTCAACCTTTGCTAAAGTGAGTCATAAAGGAACAAGCAGAGTACATGATAAAATAAATTCATGAAGGGATATGCAGCTATCATTCCGGATCATGGACCATGACAACGAGAATCTTAAGGACCAATTACTTTTGGCCAACCATGGAGGCAGATTGCCACACCTTTTTCAAGAAATGTATACCTTGCCAAAAACATGGTAATATTATTCACCAAAAATAGGAGGAACTACATTCCATACTCTCCCTGTGGCCGTTTGCAAAGTGGGGGATAGACCTCTTGGGACCGTTCACTCCTGGGAAGGGGCAAGTCAAGTTCCTCATTTTAGGGATTGATTACTTCACAAAATGGATCGAAGCCCAACCACTAACCACCATCACAGCACAACAGGTTCAATAGTTTTTCTAGAAGAACATAATATGTCGATATGGGGTGCCACACACAATCATAACCGATAATAGACGTCAATTCATAGACAAGGAACTAGCCAAGTTCTATACTGGCTTGGGGATCAAGCATATTACTAGTTCAGTAGAACATCCGCAAACCAATAGACAAGTAGAGGTCGCCAACAAGGTAATATTGGTTGAGTTGCGTAAAAGACTAGATGAAGCAAAGGGAAAATGGCCGTATAGATGTACTCCACAGTCCGCCACTAACGAATTTCCCTTCAACTTCGTATACAGAACAAAGGCTATGATACTAGTCGAAATTGGAGAACCCTCCTTAAGAAGACAAATGTATGACGATAACACAAATCAATAGAGTCTATGCACCAGCCTGGAACTGCTAACAGAACTACGAGAAAAGGTGCATATCAAAAACATGGCGACAAAACAGAGAGTGGCAAGAAAATACAATTCCAAGCTTCAACCATGAGTATTCGTGAAGCGAGACTTGGTATGGAGAATGGCTAGTTGCGCGAAAAAAAAAGACAGGAAATTTTAGGCTAATTGGGATGGTCTGTATAGAATACGCGATGATATAGGTGGAGGCGCCTATAGGTTGGAGCAACTATCAAGAGAGGTGATACCTAACACATGGAATGTATCTCACCTCAAGTTTTATTTTAGCTAAGAAATCCAAGATTGTAAGAAGACAGGAAATTTGTAACCTTGAGTGTACTCTTTTTCCTCACCCGACATTTTTTCCCTATGAAGGATTTTTGCCAGGAGTTTTTAATGAGGCACCCAAAATGATCAATAAAACGAGGGTTCTTTACAAACTTCTCTTGTATTTTAAGTTCCCTCCCATTTACTGAATTAAGCGGCCTAGGTCGAACACTTCATCGCTAAATAAAAATTCTTATGTTCCCCCCACTTACTAAAGTAAGCAGCCTGGGTTGAACACTTTCTCGCCAAAATCAGGTTCCCTCCCACTTACTGAAGTAAGAAGCCTGGGTCGAACATTTTCTTACTAAAGAAAACTCTTATGTTCCCCTCTACTTACTAAAGTAAGCGACTTGGGTCATATACACGCCATACTTAATTCCCTAACTAAACAACATATTATCATAATTCGTACAAAATAGTCACAGACAAAATATCATCGTAAAAATTTAACCAAAGCAGATGGTAATAAGAGTAATAAAAAATATGTGATATCCTACAACATACGCATGAATACATAAAAACAACCAATATATTCAAGAAGATAGCGCAAATAAGCAGTCATGTTCACAAAGTAATAAGTGTGCAAATTATTACAGACTTAGGCTCAAAAGCCAGAATATGATCAAATGTAAGCAGAGAAAATTGTATTTTTTATTTTTAGTTCTTTATATATATATATATATATATATATATATATATATTAATATTTTTAGAAAAAAGAAATTTGAAAACAGGTGTCACGCAACGCGAACGGCTGGACAAACACTAAAAGAAATGAGGAAATATATATATTTTTTAATGATTTTTAAAGCAAGATATTTGTGAATAGTAGAAATAATGTCCCTAAAAGAAAAAAAAAAGTTAGGTCTAAAACAACTACATATAACATTAAAACAAAAGATAATGAATATTTGGGAATACACAAATCAAAAGAAAAAATGTGGTAGTGACGTACTATTAACACTCCAATTTTGTTTACTTTTTTTTTTCAAAAAATTTATTTTTAGTTTAATTAAATATGTTTTTATCTTTATTTAATTAGTTTTTATTGTTTGCTTAGTAGAATTTAGTTTTCATAAAAATGTGATAAAAGGTTAATTTAAGAGTATTTTGTTGCATATAGTTTTCTTCCTTTTTTAAACCCTTTTTTGTTAATAAAATCAGTTTTCTAGGAAGTCCTTTTAATTGGTTGTTTTACTTGTGGAACCTTTGAACCAATTTTACTTAATTGTAATGTAGTCCTTGATGGGTCAATTGCAGCTTTGACCCGCTTCCCTCCCTAAAATGCACATTTTATTTAAATTGTTTTATCATTAGTGATGTTGAATTAGGGGAGGCACGAGAAGCACTCCATCGCGGGGAAGAATTTAATGCAACGAAGAGAGGCAAGAGCCCTTGATGTTGTAGCCTGATTGACAAGAACCAAGAACCCAATGCGTGAGTGTGTTGATGGAAGCGATTTGAAGCTTGATACATGATCAAGATCGAGAGAGATGGAGGCAGATTTGAGATGGACGAACGATGAGAGAGGTCAAGCTGATCAAGGGCAACAAAGAGGGGTTCAATATCGTGATTCTGGTTCGGAGCCAAAGGAGAAATGGGTTAGGTTAATTTTTGCGTATTTGGATTATTTTCTGAATGTTTTTTAAGAGCATGGATTAGGTTTTGTAATAAAGCCCTATATTGTGCGAGAGTGAGCGATGTACTAAGAAGCTAGGGTTCGTGTTCTTTAGTCTTCCCTAGTGTGCGAAGTAGCTATACTTGGATCAACCACGAGCACAAAGTGGTTGTGGCTAATCCGAGTTAGATTCCTTGCACCAATCTAATTCTTAGAAATCTCTTTGTTTATATTGTTTGAATTGTGATGAAATACACTTTGCTATTTAGTTTCAATTATAATCCTTAACTTCTGAGTCTTTCTAGTTTAAGTTTTAATTTTGTTTTTGTGTTACTTGTTATTCAATTTCTTATTACTTTAAATTCATATTACTACATTTGAGTTTTGAATTAGGTTTATGGTGTTTCGAACATGTTCATGAATCTACACACAATTTTGTTTCGTTTTGGGAACCATGTGACCCCAAAGTGGGCACAACTTTTCGAGATATCTTCTAGAGGACAAAGGAATCAATGCTCAAATGCTGCATTTGATTTTAATTTGATGTGTATAGTGATATTGACCCTTTAAACCTATTTCTATTTTTTTTTTGTATTTTTTTATTTTAGAACTTCAATTTCAATTTAAATTCTCTGTTTTAGGAATAGAGAATTCTTAGTTTCTTTGCATAGAGTGTGTTTGCCATGTAATTCAATCACCCAAACAGAGAGATCAATGTTATTGGATTAAATAGATGTTGTAACATCCTGGTCAGATATTACTAATTTTAAGTAAAATAAAATAAATATAGAAAAACAAAATCGCATTTATTATAATCTCTTTCCCAAAACGCGGGAAAATTCAAAACATTTATTAACGTGCCACAATTCAAAATCCGCAAGTTCCAAACAACTATTACAAACTCATGATCTCGTAAAGTAACTGATTAAAAAAATATAAAAAATAAAATAAAATAAAAACTACCATGCTAGCCCCACTCTGGATCTAGGCATCACAAGTTCTACCTAAAATATCATCTACTCTCGTATAACGAATTACACGATCATCGCCAATCACAAGTAGATAGGGTGAACTAACAACACATATAAATTATGACCTAGATAAAATGTACACACACACGTCGGAGAACCACAATTTTCCAAGCCTAGAAACATAACCACCATCATGTTCATCCACGTTCTACATCCTCAGATGATGACCTTAAGATATCATTTGTTGCAAAAGCCACAACTCGTGGTTCCACCATCTACAAGCCACAACTCGTAGATACACGTGCGAAACTATCCTATTACGAACCACCACCCGTAACGCCAAGTGGAGTTCCCAATACAAACCACAATTTCTACTCTCGACATAAGATTAGCAACACCACTGGCTACAACCTGTGATTGCCCAATCAAGTGAAGACTATCCTTATGAGCCACACCTCGCAGACTCACACTGGTTACCAATATCACCAAGCCACAACCTAGGATCCCTACGTGTTTACCCTCCATTTCGACCCATAACTCAAGGAATGCCCTTATGAGCCACAACTCAAGGAATGTTTCAGCAAACTCCATACTTAAGCCATCATTCAAAGCCTTGTAGACCACTCACCCATCCATAGAAGTAGGCCCTTGTCCCCTGCGTTATCGCTTGGCGCTGCCTAAGCGTTGCCAAGCAAAAAGCAGTTATAGACCGCCTGCCAGAAACCTCCCATTGTTAGGTGCCACATGCCCCATAAGTCTCTGATCTTGCCTGGCGAGACCACCCTCACCGCTAGGCGTCACTTGTTCTAGTGGCCCTTTGTATTTGTATCTATCGCCTAGCAATGCAATGTCATCGCCTAGGTGCTACACCAGTAATCCAATTTTATTGGTTTTTCACTCTACAGAATCAAGTCTCGCCCTCTCAAATTATGGCAGACTCATTTTGAATCACCAAATTGTGAACTCCTACACTTTATCTTACCATTTCCATTTGGAATCATATCCACCTTCAAACCCAATCACAAGTTAAGCCTACATAGGAACTTCAATTCCAGCAACCAATAATCCTATATCTCAATCTGAATTTAAGTCTTAGATAATCAATTAATTACCATTTCCATTTGGAATCATATCCACCTTCAAACCGAATCACAAGTTAAGCCTGACATAGGAACTTCAATTCCAGCAACCAATAATCCTATATCTCAATCTGAATTTAAGTCTTAGATAATCAATTAATTACCATTTCCATTTGGAATCATATCCACCTTCAAACCCAATCACAAGTTAAGCCTAACATAGGAACTTCAATTCCAGCAACCAATAATCCTATATCTCAATATGAATTTAAGTCTTAGATAATCAATTAATTAGAATCAATCCTTCAAACCAACTCTCCTACAATTTCAAAATCAACCACCAACACTTAGTGAAATAATTTCACCCTACATTCACTTGGCAATTTACAAAAGATCTCTAAATCCTAAGTCTTATTCTGCAGTTGATCTTATACATAGTCCTAGTATCGTGCACTTGATATACACTATGTTTCATGTCAAAATTCTCCCAATCACAATCTAACCTTAAATTCATTTCTCACTCTTAATCTAGGTACTTTTTCCTCAACCTCGTCCTCTGTCCAAGGTTCCTTATTCCAATCTCATAAGTAAATTGACACAACAAAGTTCCAAGCCTGCATTGCACCTCATAGCTACATAGTGCCAATATGTACTACGTTGGCGCTTAACGGCAAGCAAGGTGTCGCCAGGTGGTGTATAGAATTCTAGGTAAAACCTAGAATTTCCCTGCCCTTACGAAAGTCCCAAAAATCCCAAAACGTATTCCTCGGTCTTTCTCCATAATTCAACAGACAATCATACTTCCAATGGTACCTAATATAATTTTAAATGCGAGTACACAGGTTCTTAATGTATTTACGCATTAATTATCCATACAGTCAAAATTCCCAATTTCAGTACCCTAAAATGTATTCAAACATATTCCATCATATTAATTCCAATCACATCGTAATTTGCCAATTGTTAACATCCCATATTCCATCAGCAGCTAAAAAATCCCTTTCCCCCGGTCAGAATAACCCAGAAATCCCAAAACACCACAAAATAAGGTAATCTTGCTTACGTCGCTAGGTGGTTCATCTAAAAACCCAGAAACTAGGTTGTCCAGGTTATGTCGCCTGGCACCAGCTCATCTCGCCAGGCGATTTATGGCAGAAACCCAGCAAATTATACACAATTAACCTAGATTCCTTGTTTTCTTTGAAAAATTCTAGAATTCTTGGCCCCAAATTCGTCATAGCTCTTGCTTTCCACTCTAAAACTTTGCTCAGCCTTCATTTCACTCTTTTCTGGTGTGCTCAAACCTTTTTCTCAACTCTCAGCTCTATTCCTTCTATTTTCCCACTTAAATTATTACCCACACACTTTTCAGCCCCAAATTAAGTGAATTGATTTAGGAAACGAAAATTAATTAAAATGAGTTTAATTGACATTCGAGAGTCATTACTAGATGGTTTTCAAACCCTTCCATCTGCTCTGGCTAGGGTTTCTGACTCTTTCCATTCATGCCAAAAAGGATTTGGGCAAAAAGGAACTTGTTTTGCATAAGTCAAGGTTCGAACACATAACTACACAATTGACAAGCTAATTCCCGACCAATCAACCAATTCATGTTTCGGGATAATTCTTGCACATTTAGGATTATATTACACGCCCTTGATCAAGCATATTATTAAAATAATAAATAATTAAATTAACACACTAATTACCTCCACAAGACTTGAACCCAAGTCCTCTCATCATGTCCAAGTACTTTCAACCACTTGAGCTGATATTATTCCTTGTCATCATTTCATGCACTAAATTCCATAAAGATTCCACTACATCTTAGCCATCACACTTTCCTGCTATGAAATATGTATTGCATATTACCATTAGGTTTCATGCACTCTACATCTACATCATTCATGTATATCTTAAGTTAGCTTCATTCATACATATAAATTATTCTTAATTAAATTAATTCTACGCTTTTTAGTTTCAATTCATTTTCTCCTTTGCGATTTTATATCTTTTAACAAGACTAAATTGCGCAAGCTAGACTTAACATGCACCATTTCCTTGGATTCAATACCCAGGGTTTACCTATACTTCATTAGGGGCATTTTGGATTTTGTTTGCTAAATTCTAAGTGCGACCGAAATTGGGTTTAACACATACCTTCCAAACTTTTAACTCCTCTTCTTCTCTGTCAACCTTACTCGTTCTATCCCTACATTGCAACTACCTTTTCTCCTTCTTCTTTTTGCCTTATTTTATAAGTTTTTTTTATTATTCTCCCAAAAAAGGTGAAAATGAGGTGTATATGTGTGAGTGGTAATGAAAAAAAAAAGTGTGGAGAATCCCCATTTAATGACATATTAGGTATTTATATCCACATATTGCCATACAAATGCAATCATACAATAAAAGTTACAGTCGTAATTATAATGGATTGATATAAGGAAATAATTGGCTTTGATGACAAAACATTACAGAAATCAAATCATAACATAATAACAAGGATATTGATTCTAATTGATATCAGGAATATTCTTTTAAATACTAGAATCACTTCTTTCTATAACTAAAAGACAAAGATTTCAAAAGATTTTCTGATAGTCATGTGACATGTCTTAAATGGAGAGTATTGTGAGGGGTGTGAAAAGCAAAGAGTAAGGGGTGATGATATGTTAAGTTGTTAGGCTTATGAGAAAGGATGTGATAATAAAGACATTGGGTTCTTCCTTCTTCTTCTTTTGATAGTCATGGACATGTCTCAAATGGAAAGTATTGTAAGGGATGCGAAAAACAAAGAGTAAGGGCTGAGGATATGTTAGGTTGTTAGGCTCATGAGAAAGGGTGTGATAATAAAGACAATAGGATTTTCCTCCTCCTTCTTTCTTGATAGTTTGTTATTGCTTTCATGCTTGATTTTGACGTATTCCGCATTACTCCTCTATTTCCTTTGGTTCGTAGCTACTTATCCACACATTCCTCACCTTGTCCCCAACCCTATTACAACCTTCAAAAAGCCTTTTTGATCCCTATGTTCATGTGTTTTGGTTGTTGGTTTTAGAGACTTGCCAAGTTTGTCTAATGCTTGTTTTTCATGGGTGCTTTGAGAGTAAACAACAGCCTACAAATTTGAGTGATACAATGCATATTTTGTGAGGTTTTATTGCTTTCAATTCTCCTTCTGCGCTGACTTAAGTCACTTGACTTGTTTTGAATTTCTAGGATGATGTTCATAGATATCTGGCATCTTTGACTCCTTGTGTGTTGGATGTGTCCAATTGTTTGTTGTGTGTTTGTTTAATTGTGTCACGTGCATGCCTCTCTTTGATTTTTCTGGTTGTTCTTGTCTTGCTTCATGATTTTGTCCAAGAGTGGAAAAGGCTAAGTGTAGGTGATTTTGATGAGCCATTATTGTCCCATGTTTTCTTACCTTTAAGTACCCATCTTGATTGATGTTTAGTGCTTAATTATCTATGTTTAGTGCATTTTCTTTTATTGGGCTTCATTGAACTAGTAATTTGAATTGAAATTAATTTGGATTTACTTTGTATAATTTTGGTTTCTTAATTATCTTTAAGTTTGGTTGTGAAACATTTTTGGGCTTGGACATTAATTTTAGGCTGAAGAGAAGACGGTCATGTTAGTGCCACTTCTACGCCATACCAACTTGCTTTTCTATGTCAACATTAGTAATGAGCTAGCTCCTATTTGGGTTTGAATGGCAATTTTGTAATTTTTGAGCCTAGAATGATAGTTTTGTAATTTTGAAGATGTATGGTGATGTGACCACGAGTTTTAGGGGTTTAGAGAGGTTTTATAACACCTTTTCTTCATTTTTCACTTTTGTGTTCCGTTTCTGGACTTGGGAGAGAAACATCCACTTGTGGTTTTTTGTTTTTCATTGCTCAACAACCATTTTTGTCCACTTTTCTACACTAGTTCATCCACTTATTCTCTTCTCTTCATTTGTATGATGTTTTTTTGTTTTACATTGTCTTGTAAGAATTTGATGAATAGCTAAAGGTTCTGTTCTAATTTCTTGAGGATAATGCAAGTTGTAAGGTCTGTTCACTAATGTTTATTGTTGTTTTTGTTGCTCTTTGTTAATAAACTTGTGTCCTTAATTGAGTTTCATTTTAGACATGCTTAATATCTAGTTTAACCTCTACTTTATAGAACTCATGCTTAATGGGTCTAGTTGTTGGTTGTTAAGATTAATTAACCCTTACCATGCTTGATGGTGTGATGAAACTTGTTTAATCTTAGCTAAGTTGGCTATTTCGAATGGATTGAGAGTAAACCCTAACAAAGAAATCAATTTTGTAATCGGGGATAAGCTATATTTGAATAAGGGAATAAGTTTATAAATTTGTTTTATTAATTGAATTTGTTTGGTTATTTTCATTTTGAATCTACCAAAGACCCTCCATTGTGTTGCAATTGGAATATTTGAATGATAATATTATCCATTGGGAGACGACCTTAGGATCACTTCCTGAGTATTACATTTTGATGTTATTATTTTTTTCGAGTTTGACATCGATTAGTTTTTCATAAAAACAAGCAAGCTCCTGAGAATAAGAATAAATACCACGTAGGGTTTAAGTCTTATTCTAAGAATGTTGATTATATAACATGCTTTATAGTATGCAAAGGGTTAGACTTCAAATAAATATAGAATCAAACATTTTGATGTTCCTAATGGAAGATATGCTTTGATTCCTATCATAAAGTAACCCGTCTCTAACCTCAAAGGACCCAAAATAAGTTTTTGGGGACCAAAATGTTATTTTTTCTGCCTAGCAGGTTATTTCAAAATCAAAGAAGTCTCCTTGGATGTTCAAGAACCGATATCTTCACTAAACTTTAGGTATCTTGATAAGTTTTATGATCTTTGATGATACTTTGGCATATTAGATGTTAGTAATGTGTCTTAAACTGTGAAAAATGATAATTTTTCTTGGTTTTTGGAAATCACCATGCAATAATCGATTATGTCATAATGATAATCAATTATTGGTTGAATTAAAATTTTAGGGTGTTGAGACAATAATTGATTATTTCATGCATTATCGAGTATCTAGGATTCTGGAATTTTTTAGGAAAAACTGATGAACTAATAATTGATTATCATTAGTCATAATCGATTATTTTGTCAAGTTGGGTGCGAGTTTTCAAATTTTTTTTACTATTTGGGTTAGTTTTTCAAAAATTTAGACTATTGGCAATAATTAGATGCTTCATAAATGGAAATTAGAATGTTAAATATCATTCTTTTGATAAATGATTCATAAATGTTACCTTTCGTTCTTTAATAAACACTTATTTTTTTAATGTTTAGAATCACTCTTATATCTAGGGGAGTCTTAGATTTAGGGGGGGTATTTTTTTTCTTGAAAGGTTTGTTTTAATCAATAAGGAGGAATATTACATGTAGGGGGACTTCTCTTTTGTAGAAGGAGACATAATTGTGTTGATATCTTGTGATAACATGTACCTCTTTATGGGGAAGATATATGATTATGTTGATATCTTGTAATAACTTGTGCTTTAAAAAGGGGGAGAAAAGTTATTTATCTCTCTTCTAGATTAACTACTTTTGCCTCTTAATTTGTTAATTAAGCACAAGACATAAGTCTTCAACAATCATGACAAGGGAGAATTCAATTTTATTGAGTTATGTGATTTATAGGGAGTTATCTAGAAAGTTCATTTTTTAATTATGATAAAAAAAATCGGGAGAAAAGTTCAAAGCATGATACCTTAAGACTATTTAATGCTTTTCTCTTGTGTAGTTATGTATTTGCATGCTATTACAAAAATCTTTAAAACAAATTTTGATCTTCATAAAAAAGGGGGAGATTATTGGCAAAATAAGAACATGATGAAGATCATTCTTCAAGAATAAATTTTGATAATGATAAAAGAAAATTAAAAACTTAAAGTGATGAGAAAAGATATTGGAAGACTTATATTTTGTTTATGTATTTGATTGAGCCTTTGTAATAAGTAATATATTAGTGAATCGGTTGTTTGTAGGACTTAGCTTAGAGAGTCATAAAGTAGCATGGACAAATATCACCCAAGGAATGATTTTATTTATCTAAGAAATTTTATGATAATTGATTGTCACTAATGATAATTGATTATATGATTGAAATCAAGTTTTTCAAAAGAGTCTTTATGATAATCGATTATCATTGTTGGTAATAGATTACCACAACGAAAAAAATGTTTTCAGAAAAGTTTCTATGATAATTGATTATCACTTTGAATAATCGATTATTAGTGGCGATTGTGACTTGACTCTTCAATTTCTTGACCTAATTTCGAAAATGGCTTCTATAAATAAAGTCATAGGCTTTCATTTCAAAATATAATAGTTGGGTTATAACTGTGTGGAATAACTTTGGAAACCTAGTGTGGGTTAAGCGATAACTTTGTTCAAGTGTCATCTTGATTGATTCAGTGTTGTTGTTGTTGTTAGGTGAAGTTGTTCATCCCCATTCAGATGAGGTGTACATTCCTTGTGGATTTCAAGAGAGGTGTCTTTCGTCTCTTGTGGCTTCAAGAGAGGAGCTTTCTTTCCTAAAATGTTCTTAGTCATATTTGTAATCTTAGTTTATTTTTAGTGATTATTTAATCTCTCTTTTAAGAGTGATTAACAACTAGATGTAGGATCTTTTGATCCGAACTAGTATAAAAATACCTTGTGGAATTTTTTCCTTCTCTACTCTCTTTATGTTTAACTATTGTTATTATAAAGGAAAGGATTTTAGTTGAACTTTAATATTATAAACAAACCAATTCACTCCACCCTATTGGTTTTTGTCCAAATGCGAATATTCTACTGAGAGATTCTAACAATTGGTATAAGAGCTTGCTTTGATAGTGATTCCACAAACACAAAAGGCCCTATAACGTCACCCATTTGATGTTTGCCCACAAGAAGCCCAATGTAAAAAATGATCGGTGGCGCTTTTGTATATAGAGGGACAAATTTGACATCGACCCAATGAACAACCAACGTCAATAAACGTCAGCCTAGGAAACCTCTGATGTCATTCAGAAAAGGACGTCACCTTCTATGATCTCCAACATCACTTAATATCGTTTTCCCATTAATCTGACATTACTTAATGTTGGCCTTTGGCTCCTCTAATGTCAAATGGCTTTTTAAAGCTGCGTGAAACAAAATTTCATTCATTGTTCCTTCATGCGATCTTGTAAGCTTTCTCCGCATTGGCAACAACTGAACATCCCGACCGGATATTACGAATTTAAATAATAAAATAAAGAAATGATACGTCAGCTTCATTTATTAAAACATCATTTCCCAAAAATGCGGGAAATTTAAAACTTTATTTCATTTAAAAGTATCTCAAATTCACCTTATAAACTAAATTATAAGATAAATCCATGTTCATAAATCAAAGGTTACAATCTGTAAAATCCATTATAAAACAACTCTATAAAAATCTTCCCAGCTAGCCCCTGCTCCGTCTCTAGGCCTCACCAGATCCACCTAGAACATCATCTGCTCCTATGTACCGCGTACATGATCATCGCCAAACACACGCAGATAGGGTGAGCTAATATCAAACAAAATCATATATATAAAACATTTATATACTAATACAAATATATCAAAGGAATTTCATGCTTTGTTTTCATGCCACATGGCCACCACCTTGTTAACCGTGTTCTACGTCTTCTAATAAGTATCTCAAGATGTCTTGTTGCCACACCTATCAATCACAACCGATAGAGTATGTGCGGGAAACCATGCTACGGATCATACACCGTAACGCTAGGTGGAGTTCCCAATACGAATAACATTCGTAATGTCCCAAGACTACCAAATTCGTTGGTCTTATACCAAGGAGGACAATCTATCTGGACCCGTCGTACACGCCACAACGTGCACACTCACACCGACAACACTCGCCAACCCGAGCCACAACTCAAGAGTTTCTCGTGTTCATCCGCCATCCCGAGCCACAACTCAAGGGATACGTTCCGAGCCACAACTCAAGGAACACCAGCAATGCCGACCTTCGAGATATCACCAAAGCTTTGTAGATCACGCAAGTCAAAAGCATTGTAAAACACATTTGCCTCACCAAAAATTGTTTAGCGATACTCACGAGGTGCTAGGCCAAATGCGCATCCAGATCGCCTGGTGGGGGACGCGTACCGTCAGGCACCAAACGCCTCTACAGATGTTGACTTTGCACCTATCGCCTGGCAGAACTAACTCTGCCGCCAGGCGCCACGTTTTTGTATTCTCTGATCTCCTCGTTGTCGCCTGGTGGTTCCCTTGATTCTGCCAAGCGCCACACCAGTACTCACGTAATACTGGTTCTGGTTTAGGTTCTGGTGCAGTTGCTCACATCCTCACACTCCGAGTCACTTAACCAATCCAATTTTTTTATGTTATAGCAGTATAACAGTGCCTGCAATACCCTACTTTCATCATAATTACTACTACAAGAATTCTCACTTCAAACATTTTATTATTGGAATCCTTAACCACCCTTAACCTTAAGTTAATCCTATGCCTCATACCAATGATATAACCACCACATCACAATCAATTAGGAACACTATTGATACCTTACCATTCATTAAATGGTCCCATTTGTCTCAATCCCTTGCACTAATCTATCAGCTTAATAAGTCTAAGCTTACCCATCTAAGCTCTTACACACATATATATCCATAATCTCCTACTTCTTATTTCACCATTCCATTACCATAATTTCTTAGAATCATCTAACTAATCCTTCACAATTAAAAATCCCCATTGCTATAATCATGCCAATTCCAATACCCCACATTAAACCTTGTTAGCATTTACCACCAATTATTAGTTTAGGCCAATCTTTACAATATTCCAGCCTTTCAAATTTTATTGCACACGACCCAAACTAATTTCCCAACCACCAATGCGCACCAAAACTCACAAACCAGCAATTCTCTTATGGCGCCTTGCGGCAACCAAGGTGCCGCTAGGCGGTCCCTACTGTTCCAGGAACTCCAAAACTCTCGCTGCACCTGCGAACCTCAACCAACTCCAAGTATCCTGTTTTCGATCGTTTCACGCCTCAATAGGATGCACTCATGTGATTAGATTCATGGTTCAGTCCTAAACTTCTAATATACAAAAGTCCATTGACATGTTCCACTTAATTTAGGGATAACAAATCAGTCCCCATTCATCAACCCCAAATTGATGTTCATACCATTTTCATTCAAATCAATGTTCAACTTCATATAACTCCACGACATCTGACTCCTAATCATTCACTGACTTTTAGTAAAATCTTTTTTCCCAATTAGAATTTGCCCAAAAACCCTTAATCACCAAAATCGAGTTAAATTGACTCGTGTCACTTGGCGGGTATTCATCTCCGCCAGGCTGTTTATCAAGAACCAAAAAAATGGGTTGGCAACTTGCATCGCCTGACGGTCGGGACAGTGCCGCCAGGCGGTTCCCCTTTAGGAAATCTAGAAATATGTAGGAATGATACGTCGCCTGGCGGGTATTCATCATCCGCCAAGCGGTTTCTAGAAATATCCCAAAAACTCATGAAATCCAGAGGAAAGACAGGCACAATATCAATATAGATGCATTAAGCCATTCATGCAATAATTTAACGTAAGTTAAACGCGAAGACAACACCTTTAACCTGGATTCCTTGCTTAAAAATTTAGGAAGATGAAGGTTCCTCCTTGTCACCAATGGCCTCCCTCTAGTTCTCTCCCAATTCAGCCTCTTATGCCTCAATCAATACCCAGTGCCACTCTGAATTTTCTCTCCTTACTAAGCACAACAAAACATCCTCTAACCCTCTCTCTTTTTCCTCTTAATTAGCCAATTTACTAAGCCTTAATTCAAGATTAATGCAAAAAACGAAAATTAACATTAACAATAGCTTAATGATCATTCAATAGTTATTTCATGATCATTTTCGCAGCCCTTCTTGCTGCCCTCGGCTAGGGTTTTCTATGCCCTTTCACATTCATGCCAAAAGGAATTTTGGCAAAAAGAAAGTTTAATTCGATTCTACCAAGGTTCAAACACCTAATATTGCCAATGCCAAATCAATGCACAACCATTTAACTAATTCAAGTTTTATGATAATTCATATAATTCTATGATTATATTATCACTTAACATGATCAAGCATATTATAAAAAATAATAATAAATTAAATAACACATAGTTGGCACATATAAGACTCAAATCCAAGTCTTTTCACACAATAAAATGCTCTCAACCATTTGAAATAGTACTTTTCCACGTCATACATGTCAGAATTAAATGTCATAAAGGCTCCCACTACCCACATTTATTAATTAATTAATTAATTTTCACGGGTCTTACAACAACAACCTCCACAAATGAGTTTGGCTTCATTTATCACCACTGAACTTGTTGGATTTTCATTTTTGAGTGATTGATTTATGAGTTTTAAACCGATTCTTTTTCGTTTTCATCTCCATTTAACGTAATAGTGCTTTTTCATCCCCATTTCACTGCCCAACTTTTTGTTTGTCGGTGGCGCCGCCACATTCTGCTACCAAAGGCGACCCTAAGGCCACCATCCATCTAACTTCATTCTCGATTTTGCTATAAGAGGTTAGTTTTTCATTTCCTTTCATTGCACGTTGTCTCTTGTTCATTGTATGTGTATTGGTTATATTTTTTCTTTCACATTATAGTTTTAATCTTAGACAATTTTTTTAGTTTGTTTTCTTGGCCTTTTCTTTTATTTGAAATTTTATAATATTTACAAAAACTATGAATAAAATTTAAATCATTCTAATTTTATTTGATTTTTTAAATTATTGTTACATTGTTATTTTATATATGAAGATTTACTATAATTTTAGTTAAATACTAAGCAAACCTTAGTTCCTATTTGAGATTTTGTATAAATGATTAAATTTTTAATCATTTGTATTAAATCTTGAATTATCCGATCAGATAGTTTGAAAAAATTATTTTTCATAATTGGTTATAATGTGTACATTAAGGTTTATAAATAAATTTGATAAAATTTTGATTGAGACAATTTTATGTTATTCTCTAGATGCATACTTGATTGTGGTCATGAGTGATCACTTTCATTTCGTGTACTTCATAGATCGATGTGAAATACTGTCAAAATTTTGTCGAATTTATGATGTTTGACTTCTTTGTACACGTGTTAGCAAATTATGAAATTTGTTTTTTTGAATGGGTAGGGCGTCACCTTGTAAGAGTTAAAAGTTTGATATTGATGGAGTTTTTTAAGAACATAGTATGGACCGAAGTTAGATGAAGGAGTGTCACATTAGTTTTTGCAATATGCTCAAGAACACAATCTTTGTTAATGGAAAATATTTTTGTCCTTGTGATCGTTGTCTTAATCAAATACATTAGGACTTGGTCACAATGCGTGATCATCTATTCATCTAAGATATAGTGAGGAGTTATACAATTTGAACTTGGCATGGAGAAGTATTACACAAGCCTACGACGTTACGAGGAACATATTATATAGACAAATGGATGAATAATCATTTAGAAGGCATAGTACGTGATGTTAGTGAAGAAAACTTTGGAAGAGCTCATTTATATGATTCTCTTAAGTTTGATTCAAAGGAAGAGTTGTACCCGAGATGCACTAACTTTACACAACTATCGACAACTTTAAAATTGTTCAGTTTAAAAGCAAGAAATGAATTGATCAATAAACGTTTCACACAATTGTTAGAGTTACCGAAGGAGATGCTTTCAAAAAATAACACGTTACCTATTCATAATTATGAGGAAAAGAAAAATCTATGTCTAATGAGTTTAGAATATAAAAAGATATGTACATGCGCCAATGATTGTGTATTGTACATAGACAAGTTTGCTTCACTGAACACATGACCAACATGTGATTTATCATAGTTTATGTTATGACAAAATGAAAAGAAACAGATTAAGAGAAAAAGAAGACACACAAATTTACGTGGTTCAGTCAATGTGACCTACATCCACGGAGCAGTTCAAGAGTTTCTTATTTCTGAATAATGATAGAGAGATACATGATACAGATGCCTTTTAGCCTTATAAAAGAGTAAAAAAATAACAGCCCCTTTAAGCCTCATTACAACCCATAACTATATCATAAATATATGAAGTAAGGAAGATGAAGGGACAACATAACATTCAAGGCATCTTAACAGTTTAAAAAGAAAATTGATGGAAATAGTGATGATGAAGACAAAGATGGTCGATTCACTTGGCAAGGTGATGTGATACTTGTCTATAATACCTAAGTTCAAACGATTGGTTTCTATTAAAGAAGATACAAAGAACTTGAAATGACATGTTGATGAAAGAAAGCATGATAATCTTCTTCGACATCCAGTTGATTCTCCACAATTGAGAAATTACTTTGGTTAATTTTAGAAACTTTCATATGATTGAATGAGTTTTTACTAATAATTAAGAAGTTACTTTGATTAAAAGTGAAAACTTATATTAAAAATAATCAAAAAGTTACTTGGTTAATTAGCTTTTTACTAGATATAAAATGTAAAAAGTTATATATAATTAGACATAGTAATATTTAATTAAGAACTTACTTTAGTTAAATTTACTATGACACTTGGATTATATATTGGAATTAGGGTTGGACAAAATTAATTTAACTGTAATGTACTACGGTTAATTGTATTGTTTTATACTCAAATAAACTGAATTGGTTGTATTAAAAATTGATTTATACTATTGTCCAATACAGTTTTTAAAAATCGAACATATATGAGTAAATTATTTAATGATCGAACCGAACTACATTTTAATTTTTCCTCATTGCTTCACACTTCCTAGTATACCAGTAATGTACGACAATCATTGTATTTCCTCATCTCATCATCTACACTATGCGCAAAATTTATTGTTATTTGATTTTTTTTTGTTTTCATGTCATATACAATAATAAAAAAAGTGTGTAACACTTTTTAGGTTATATTATAATAATAAATTTAAACGATAATTTTATGATTATATTATAAATCACAGTTTCATTGATATTAATTATTTCATTTTATAAAAATTAGTCTTTAATATTTATTTCATATTATAAAAAATAGTGTTATATATAATTTATATTAATTAATATAATTATCTATGATAAAAAAATTTAATACTTCCAACATTTATTTTCTAAATATTTTATTTATACTGAACACAAAATAAAATCTACCTATTTTAATTATAGTTTTCTCTTTTCCTCTTAAAATTAAATGTGTTTTTCTTATTATATTACATAATTACTATTGTTCACGGAAGAAACTATAATAGTGAGAGAATTAAATTTTATAAATAATATCTTAAATTTTATTTTTATAATATCTTAAATTTTATTTTTATTATCGTTTTAATACGTAACAAAATCATTTCATATTATATCTAATTTTATATTATTTCAATTTCTGTATTTCTTTTTTCAAATATATTTTTATAGTTTTAAATATAGAGTGTTTTAACTATTGTACATTTGAAGAAAAAAATTCAACAATTTAAATTGATGTAATAATTTATGATCAATTGAAATGATGAAGTATATTTAGTTCAAAAATAATACAATTTGATTCAAAATTAGTATGATTTAGTTAAAAAACGATTCAAAAATAATACAGTTCAATTTAAAAATATTATAGTTTGTACTACAGTTCAGTTTATAATAGTCTGATTCATATTACAGTGTGTTCAGTTTAGTTTGTTAGACAAAAAAAATAGTTCAGTTCAGTTCGTTTAAACTGTTGTTCAGTTCAGACAAACTATTTTTTAGTTCAATGCAGTTTTGAATGGTTCAATTCAGTATCCTTTGCCAGCCCTAATTGGAATCCACTGATAGGGGACTATATATTATATCTATAAACATGTATGTGGCCACCTAGATTATAACTCCTTATATATGATTGGAGAAAAATCAAACCATTATATATATATATATATATATATATATATATATATATATATATATATATATATATATATATATATATGCGGAGATTTTATGGAATTCAAAGAACAAGTTTTTGTAAAATAGCCTCTTATAAGCTGATATAATGAACTAGAGAACTATATAAATGTATTTAACTTATGGTGTCGAAATTATTTGGAGAGATTAAAATGACAAAAGAAACGTTAAAAAGTATAATTTAATCAGCTATCCTGGATAGGAACTAACGGCATTTGGCCTCCGTATATATCTGGGAGTTGACTCTCTTCTATCTCTTCTAGTAATGTTGATTTCAGTTTTTTGTTCTCCACGAATACTATCTGCACAGAACTGCAACATTCAAAATATGCTGCTACAACATCTCATGCAAATATAACATGTATTATGAATTTGAAGTGTCACCTTTTTCTTGGTGTTGTCATCAATGAAAGGGTAAATCATTTTCCAAATTTTCATAAACAAATATGGTGCGTGTACAATAAACATCTTTCCTAATCTTTCAGGGTAGCAATCCTGCAGTCAGAAAAAGGAAAAAGGGACATGTGAGATCTGGATGTTTCAAGTTTCCAGTTAAACACACAAAGAAAAGTTATGCGCAAGATTTGTGGAAAGAAGTGGTTAATGAATGGAGGGAAACCTAAACCTGCAAAGTGGATAGAGCATTAAGGTATCCACGAAGGTCACTGTTTGCATATCCCCATCCTTCAATGTCTGCAATGCTAAGAAACTTTTCTTGCCCCGGCGGCATCCTGAGATGTTAAATAGGCATATTAACAATCTTTACAATCTTCTAACTATATTCACAGTTCTATGTGTAGGTTATAACTAAAACTTTTGGACAAAAGTATAAAAAATTTCATGTCTATCGTCTAAATGCAGTTGCACATATATCTCAGATTCATTTGGGTGGAAGTGTTCTGTTTTCAGTTCTATGAACTTTGGTTCTAGCTTTGTCCTTTAAGTTAAAATTTTTCACTTTAGTCTCATGTCTCTGTTCCACCAAATTAGTCTTTCTGAGATTTAGGACAAGTGTGAAAGATGCCACACCAATAAAATTTAACACCATCAGTGTATAAAACTATCCGAATAACCATTTTTGTCTAACAGAAATACTTTCAGAGACTAACATAAAACTTGTACTTTGGAGACCAAATTGGAATAGTTGTTTTTTATATTTTAACCTTTATTTTCACTTTGCAGGGAACTTTAGCCATTGAAATGCAGAAAAAGTTAGACTATCAGTCCATAAAAGTGACATCAGTGGTAATTCCATAAGATGTTGCAGATCAAATTGAACTATGATAACCAAAGTTAATAATTCACTTATTTCTCAGCAGTGGCAACGACTAAAGTTGAGCAGAAAGATGAATTGCATGGACTAAAGTCGTATTTGAACTCATTTTAGTATGCACATGTGGGTATGAATTAACAGAGAAAAAGGGATGCACCTTGAACATAGCTTCTCAAGAGCAAATGCTACATAACCTGCATACAGAAAAAGTAGTTGTTGTGAAGTAAGAGGACTTGAAATGCAAATTGCAATGGATCTGAAGTGAGAATAGTACGTTTAAATCCATCGGCACCATTTTTGCTTTGAAAATGTTTTGCAGCAAAGGCAACAACTATAGGTCGACCCTTCTTGTCGAGCCCTTGAACAAACACCTTCTCATGTGCAATATCTTCGGCAATCTCTGATGGCGATATATAACCATTGGGCATAATCGAACGTTTCCACTTCAAATACTTCAGGAACATTGCCGAAGCCTTCTCCACATCTAAATTACGAGCCCGCAAGAATCTTCTAATCATCAAATCATCCACTTCCTGCACACTCACCAAAGCTCAACCAAATTAAATTCCCCTTCGGCTTCATAAATTTTGCATTTTTTTAGTCACAACACTTCTAGTTGTCAATTTCCGTTTCTGGGCATTCCGTTGTGATTGGAAATATCAGGGTCACAAACACAGTCGTTAATCTAACTGCAACCCCAATTCGAATCTCTTAAATAAAGTTTTGAATTCAAACATCATTATCGAAAAATTAGATGCTAGATTCTTGGACAGGAATTAGCTATGCAAAAACTAGTATGGTAAGAAGAAAGGTAATTTTATTTTATCCATATGATTCACAATAAGATGGGAAGAAAAGTGCAGCAGTACTTTCATAAAGAAAGGGCACAAAGCCATGACAGTTAATTTAGTTGCAAGAAAAGGTGGCAACTGGAGGTGTTTTGTCTGGTTTTGTGCATTTGGGTACCTTGGAAGAGGGATCTCGAGCTTCAACAAAGGCCCGCATGAGACGAATTTTGGTGAGTTCGGCATCGGTGCTGTCTTTCAGTTCTTCAATGGTTGTGACTTGTTTGGAACTGGAATCCAAAGGTGACTTCTGTGATGGTTCAGGGCTCAAAACACTCTCCATTCTCTTGAATCTCTGCCTCAAGTTTTTCTCACCGACACGAATTTGTGTCTGGTGTTCTCACTCACAAGAACATGAAGGCAGGAAAAGATTTCTTGGTTTTTCTCCTTATTAAATGCGAAACTTTTTCTGGGGATTTGGGTGGTTAGTATTGACGGCAGTTGTTGAATGCTCAACTACCCGGGTTTTCATTCAAATTCCATTTTTCCGAAAATTTTCCATGTTCTACACCCTTCCAATATCTAATAAATTATTCTATTATTCTAATTGATTTATCATAAATTATTTTACATTTTAATATACAAGTGTTATTTTATTGGTGTTAAATGAGTGTTGAGGAAAAAAATCAACTCACCCATTTTATTAATTCATTTTCGAATTGTTACGATGTAAAATTAAAAGTATACCCTAATTAGTGTTATTATTTAATTTTAAATAAAAAATTTTAAATTACTATATTTAACAATATTTATAATTAATGACGAACAAAAATTGTATCGACAAGAATTGAGCTTTTAGTTTTGAGGATAAATAAGAACTAAATACAATTGGGGCAAAAGAGGTCTCAACAAGGCAGGATTCGACTTTTTGGGCAAGGGATGTGCAATAATTACAGCCTTATTTGTTGAGTTTAGTTTAGTTATATATTGAGTAAAAAATAACCTTGTCATTGAATTTGTGGAATATCAAAGAAGACAGACAAGGTTAACAAACCACTAAATTCATACACTAAGTTAATCTCTATACAAAGTAAATTATGTTTTAAGTTTGTAATTAATAAATTAGAAACAAATTCAAAGCCTTTTCATTTTATCTTGTGTAATTGTTTAATTTTCTTGCAATATTTTTTTTTATTTTAATAAATTTATTTATTAGTTTAATATAAATTTACTTAGTATTATCTATTTTTAATTTGGGTTAAATATGTTTTTGATCACTTTAACTTTTACTGAAAATTATAATTAGTTATTCTTCAAAACTTTAACCTAATTTAGTTCTTCAATTTTAAAAATGCGAAAATTTAATTCATTTAATCAATATTTGTTAAGTTTATTTGACATTACAAAATTATTTCTTAACAAACATTGAAGCGCAAATGTGTCAAATAATTAAGAAAAACTAAAATACTATCATGAAACATATTTATAATGTAAATTAAATCTACGTATTTGTAAAGTTGAAGATTAAAATGATCCAAAATTTCAAAAAATAAATAATTTCAATTTTTATTAAAAATTAAGAAATAAAAACATATTTAATCCAATTTTATAAATATAAAGATATTTTAATACAAAAATATAATAACAGAGATACTATTATATGTAAACATAATAAATTATTTAAGAGTACTGTTAATGTACTCGAGACGATGAGTATGAATATTTTATTAATAAATAAAATTCCGAACTTTAATTAGGAAAATCATAATTGTTCTTAAAACACTTTCTTTTTTACTTTATTTTTATGTTTTCTAAATTTTTTAAGAATTTATTCATCATTTCGTAAATCAAAACACACCTTAGGAATCTTGGTGAATAACAGAATTAAGTCTGACTAATTGGAATTTCTTTTAGATTAGAGTAAATTTCTCTTTATTTTTTTTCTTAAATTGATTTTGAGAAATTTGGCATGCATTAAGATTAAAATTTTTGCATGTAGTTTTTCTAGGACAAGTCAAATTTTCATTCAGAAGAGTTTTGCTCAAATCGCTGAAAGTAGTATATTATATATATATATATATATATATATATATATATATATATATATAAATGGTATGTATAATATCATTTTCAAAAGTAAATATTGAAAAGGTAGTTGGTTGGGGGCAGACGTGATTTGACGATGCAATGCCTCAAGCCTCTACATTAACGCTCCGTTTTAATAAAGATAAAAGAAATAGACAGGTTGGAAAAATACTGATAATAAAGAAAAAAAAAAGTGAAATCCATAATTGAAGTTTTATTAAATAAAAATATATTCTTGGCACTAGAAATAAAAGTCATTTATAGATACTTATTTTTATATATGGAGAGTACTTTTGATTCTAATCATTATAAGTCTGAATAAAGCTGGGCTTAAATTTAAAAGTTTTAACTTCTATAGATGAAAATATTCCAATGAAAACTAATTAGTAATAAAATTGATAAATATTATATATAATAATGAAAGTAATAAATATTTTGGAATGATAAATTTATGGTCCTCCACTGAAGTAAATGCCACAGCTTCGTAGCGAATAAATTGCCCACAAATTGAAGGAAGGTGAGTTGACGTTGACATTAATTCAAAAGTATGACGGAGTGATCCTAGCAGCACCATGCGCTATCTCCATTTAGTTTTTCAAAATATTCCCTGTAATTCTATCTATAATAATGACATCTACTTAATTTATATTTATAGGTTAAATATTTTTTTCTTATGACTTTTATCTAAAATATAAGAAAATAATGATCTTTAGAAAAGATCCAGATACTCCAACTTAAATTCCTGATAGTTGTCCTATTTTTAGGTTTTTCGATAACTTTTTCTTTTCTTAAGGATGGTCCGTGACCGTGATCTGGCTATTTTGATTTCCGTTTTTGACCAATCTAACCTTGTTATGAGGCTTCCATTTCGTTCAATTGTCTGGCCAAATAAGTAATTTTCACTTTCCTGCCTGTTTGAGTGTTGGATGGAGGGAGTACTGCATGATTTTATTGATGTTCATGCATTAATTACTGAGCTTAGTTTCTTTGGAATAAAGCTTGAATCTGTATTTTAAATATGGTTCAGTTGGGTTCTTTCGTTCTTCTGCATTTCTTCTTCTCCGTCCCCCAGTTTCTTACCCAAGTTTCTTAAGGTATTCCATTTCTTTGCTTTTTGTGGTTGAGTGTTTAGTTTTTGTGTTTTCTGAGTTTGATTCTATGTTTATGTTTGTTCTTTCTGTTTAATATTTGTTGTTATTTTTTTTTCACAGTTTTGGATGTTGGGATTATTTATGTTTGTTGTCTTTTGAGTTGGTTCAGTTTGTGATTTTTAAGTTTCGTTCGTTTGTTTTTGTTGTTTCAGTTTTGTATGTTTTACCAAGTATGTATTCTGTGTTTTTGAGTTTAAGGAGTTATGGCATTCGTTTGTTCTTTCTGTTTAAGAGTTGTCATTAGTTTTTTTCAGTTTCTGTAGTTGGTGTTACTTACGTTGTTTGTCTTTTAACTTGGTGTTGGTTGTGTTTGTTTTCTTCTGATGGCGAGAAAACTTGATATGATCAAAGATATTGATGACAAGAAAGAAACATTGAAGCTTGCCGTTAGAGTCAAAGACTTGTGGTTTGTTCAAAACCAGGATAACAATCGTCATATGAAGTTGATTCTTTTGGATCAGAAGGTAATGAAATTATGTTATTGTTTTATGTGTTGCTATTTTTATGCTTTTTGTTATTTTTCAGGGTGATATGATTCCTGCAATGGTAAAAAAGGAAGATTTATGTTTGTGGGAAGAAAAATTGGTAGAGGGTCAAACCTATATAATGCATAACTTTAAGATATTGAAGAATCAAGGACAATTTCGGGTATGTGAACATCCTTACAAATTATTGTTCATTGGGGCAACAACTATAAAACAACAACCAATTTCAAGTATTCCACTGAACATTTACAACTTCAAAAGTATTGAAGATATAGTGGATGAAAATTACTATACTGATCTGGTGTATGGTATGTACATATGATGTTGCTTTTTGGAAGTTACTGTATAAAGATTATGATTTTAATGAGCTGTTATTATTTCTTTTAGATATTATTGGAGTGGTTGATAATGTGAGGTGTAATCCTCAGTCGAAGAATGTTGTCTTTCATATAAGGGATTTGAGGTTAGTAATTATTTACTATGTTTTTTAATATTGTTGTATTATCATTTATGACTTGATATTTTTAAACTATTGTCAAGTCGTTTACATTTCTGTAGTCATTGGGTGTACGTTGTGGGATTCATATTACTTCAAATTTATGAGTAATTGGAGGGGTGAACCAGATTCCTATCTTCTTGTCGTTATGTTGACGCAGGCTAAGATTAAGCCGTGTTCAAGTTTGTCCATTTTATTTCAGTGTTTTGTGGTTTTTTTTTCTGTTGATTTTGCTGTTAATTTAGGACGATGGTCAATGTCAATATCGAATTCTTGGAATGGTTCAAAGCTCTTAATGGTGAAGAATGTGGTGAGTTAGTTCGATTCAAGGAGCAATGGATAGAGTATGTGTTGGTATAATTTAAAATTCTATGATATTATTTAACATATATTGTATGGTAATGACTTAAATATTCTACTTATAGACATTTTCGCAATGAAGTTAATCCAAGTCAAGAATGTAGCCAATTGAGTTCACCGTCCCAGTATAGTGAACATGAGAAATTTATGTATAAAGCTGTTGTGCGTACGATATCTAAAATCACATGTATGAAAGAGGTAATCAGTAAGTTATTCTGGGTTTTGTAACATTTTTGTTGAATTTATGATTTTTTTATTGTGATAAGTTTGTTTTTGTTTGTAATAGGAACAATATTGTGTTACAGTTGCAAATATTGTGATGGATGGTGTTATCCAGTATGCAATAGTTGCAGGAAGAAGATTGATGAAGTAGGTCCTTTTAAGTGTGTTCTCTGTGGGTTTGATAATGAAAAGCATGGAATTAGGTTTGTATTTATATTTTAGATATTGTTCATGTTTACATCACATGGTATTAAATAACTAAATCTTTTTGTTGCAGATATAAGTTGGAATTACAAGTTACAGATGGAGACAATTACACCAATTTTGTAATGTGGGATCAAGACTGCAATAACTTGATTGATGTATCAGTTGTTGAATTGATGAATAAAATGATTGAGGTGGTATTAGTATGTTTGGCAATTACTTGAACTAAATGGAAGTGTAAAATTGTTTTTTTATTTTATTTTAGGATGGTGAAGATGATCCCAAATGTTTTCTAGAGGATTTATATGTTTTGCTAGGATGTACTCTTGCTTTTAAGGTTAGAGTTCAACTAAATAACAGATTTTCATCTGTCATGAAAGCTTCAACCAATCCTGAAACTATTGCTTCCATTAGAAGTAAACTTGATACTAAGATGGTAGATTATTATGTTGTACTCAAAAGAATTTATGAATTCGAAATATACTTAATAACATAATTTTTTTACTGTGATTCATATGTAGATTAAGGACTCCAGTGGTGAAGGTAAATGTGATTCGAGTACCGAATCAAACTCTAAGGGCGGACCCGAAAGAGAGGAGGTCATGTTCTTAGATTTAAATATGCTGGTTATAAAATATTTTGGCACAGGTATATCTGAATCTAATATCGAAGCTGAAACGATTTCTTAGACAGAATTTGTAACATTCATTTAGAATTATTTTAGTAGATAATTTGTTATTTTAAATTATGTATTAACTACTTTTGTTTAAATGACACGCTAAAGGATCTAAACCAGCAGGTATATGTGTTTCCACTAAGCAATCTAAAACAGTTGGGTTGATTAAAAGTGCACCTCATGGAATAAAGGTATATGTAATATCATCTATGTTTTACTTTCTTAATTCTAAAATTTTGACAGTTTACTTTTGCCGAAATGATAGCCGAAAGATTGTAGCCCCAAAGCTATATGTGGTCCCAATACCCAATCTCAAACACTTGGTTTGACTATAAGTGGTGGTCATACAAAAAAGGTATCTGTAATTTTTAAAATTTTGTACTTCTTTCATAATAATAAATTTATTGGAAACTTCTTGAATGAAATTGACAGATTCAAGAGTCAAGTCCCATAGTTGTATATGGTTCCACAAAGCAATCTAAATCATCTGATGGTTCCACAAACAAATCAAAATCTGGTGGTTCCACTAAAAGTGCACCCCATACAAGAAAGGTATCTAGAGTTCAAACTCATTGTATACTTAATTTTGATACCACTATTGATTTGAAGTAAGATTTTATCTTTAAAATCAGCAGATTAAAGAAACCATTGGGAAGTCAAGTTTTGATCAAATACGGAAGCTGATATGTGCATTGTAATACATAATGTATACTTATGTTAGTATCAAATGTTTTGATATTCACAAAATTAATATCATAAACAAAATTCTTTCATATGTGCAGTTGACTTTGAGTAGTTCTGCAGATCATGATCCTTATATTGACTTCTATGTTACTCCTACCAAGGAATTGTTGTTTGACTTCGAAGTTGATTGTGACCATCTGGATGATATACCAAGTGCAGAATTTTCTAGGACCAAAACTAAAAAGCGAATGAAATAGGAGAAATTGTAATGTGGACCAGTCATCTTTGTAAATACATATGGATTTTGAAGTTGTGGTGATCAAAGTTGGTGATGGTGTGTTGTATTATGGAATCCATTATCATATTAATGGTTTTGTGCTACATTTGGATTTGGCGATAGTTGGTTATTTTGCCTACACAATGGTTGTAATATTTGATCCACCAACTATGTTTACCAAACATTATTTTATGAGATATTATTAGTCAAATGTAATTATTTACTAATATGTATATTTGTTCTACTATTGCACATAAAAATCCTAAGTTCGATATACATTTTAACTATTATTTTTGGAAATGTGTTGAAGTTATTTTGTGGTACATTCAAATTCATACTATATCAACTTAAGCGTTTAAGTCTGTGTGAAGTTAGGCTTCTAAGTGCCCATGCACATTCAATATATGATTGGATTTTTTGTGTAGAAGGTCAAACTATGGTTATAACATCATTGTATGCATAAAGAGATACAAAATATAAGGATAAGCAACATAATTACATGTAGAATTAGTAATAAATAAGAATTGTATAGACCTACAAAATATATATATATATATATATATATATATATATATATATATAAGAATAAGCAACATTTGTTAACATATATATATCAAAAAGATTGTTGTTCTTTTTACGGACCTACAAAATACTATTGTAGTTAATTGTTCGACAAAACAAACTACCAAATACAAAGACTATTCTTTTATCTCCATTACATAGATAAAATTCGATAGTTCCTTATCTACACCAAGTCTGATTATGGTTCCTTCCTTTAATCTTTTCTGCTTACAAAATTCTTTCCACCCACAACTTAAGTAGCATTCTTTGTTCCTTCTTCCAGATCATCGAATTGTACAAGGCCAACAATCACCTTCAGCATTGACCAATAAGTATCGTGTCCTCTTCTTAACAAAATCTTTTGCTACAAATTCGGATTCCAAGTACTAAAAAAAAAATACAAATTTGTAGTAATAATTAGAATAGAAGAAATTATGTTGCACTATAACATTGAAGGTCAAGAATCCTATACTAGTGGAGATGATTTGGCATCATTCGCAGATAAACATTTGGCCATTCAATAGTAAAAATCTGCAGGGTCATAACCTCCGAGACCTATATCATCATTACTAACGCTGACCAATTGAGGAGAATAATTAATCTCAATTCCCTTAGAAGAAAAAAGCTTAAATAAAAACATATTTTGGTCAACATAATTCATATGTATGATTTTGTTTTCCTTGACATTGTAATATTGAGCCATCTCTAACACCCCTTTCTGTAGAATCAAGTCTCCATTCTACGACTTGTGTATACCAACATCATGTTTCTTCTGACAAGGATCAATTAGTTGAATCTTGTCATAGTTCAATTCATGTGCCAAAAATATAACAAACACATAATCCAACTGAATGTATGTTTGCATCAATTTAAAAATTGAAATTAATCAAGTTAAATTTAAGAAACAAAGACGAACTTATGAATCTTAAAATAATACCTGAGATAGCAATAGTTTGGATTTAAAGCAAGTGAAAAACCTCGAAGAAGATAAAGGTCGTTGGGGATTAGGAACCAGTTTGGGAGCAAGATAGTCTATTTCTTTCATAACCAAACTGAAAATGCGAATCTGAAAGTAACGTGTCCACAATATAGGATCCCTAACCAGTATAGACCATCCAATTTATAAAAAATTGCAATTTCACATGCTATACGAAAGCTTCAATTTTGCATGAAACACTCTTCAAATTCAACCATAAGATAGTTTCCTACCGGATCACGAAAGTAGTTTGGGCCCATCTCCATTTGTTGTCCCTAGTAGTGAAAGAAAGTTTCATCAAAACGAATGAACTCCTACACAATAGTCTCAAAATGGAATCAAGTCATATTTTTTATTCATGTTTACAAAGAACCAAACTATTACATATATCAAGCAAATATTTTTTTACAAAAAAACTATGTATTTACGTTCTAGAACTTGACAACTTGATGAAAGTTAGAATCTTTACCAGTAATCTAACAATGATCATCAAGAAAAATGAAATCATAAGTTCATAACTTACCCATGTTGGAAATACCAAGTTGATTGAACTCTGGAACCAATTTTTAAAGGAATAACGTCTTGCAGAATTGTTTTCGCTGGCCTCAGAATTCTTCATTCCAGAAAATTTGGTTGGTGAAGTTCCAAAGGTTTTTGGACAATTCAGAAGTGAAAAGTTATCAGAGAATATATAACTGTGAAACAACTTAAAACTCATCGAATGGAAGGTTCTACATCAACCATCATTATTTTAATATTTAACTTAATTATAAAAATTAATTTAAAGAAAGAAAACCTTCATTAATGGATATAGACATTTGGGTGAATGAAGTACATTGCAGAATGACTTTTAGGGGTTCAACTGCCCCATGCTATACAATCAATCATTTCGATACTAAAGGATTAAATGTAATAAACTAAATAAATAAAATTAATTTAGCGCGCAATTTATATTTTCCCACAACTAAAAGCTTACTTAGGATATTTTGTTTCAAAGCTTCAGGTATAAGAAAGAGTTAAACTTTGAAGAGTTATAGGAAGACCAAGTCCATAAATGAACTAAATTAAGTTTTAGGTACAATGAGTTTGCTATTATTTTATTTTTTATTTCTATATAATTGTTATATACTATTTGGCAACAATGAGAAGGTAAATTTGCTTGGGAGAAATTTTTAATTCGTCAATGTAAAACAAAAAACGTGTTTTAATTTGAAATATTGATATGGAATACAAATGTGTACAATGATTTTGTTTGAACAACAATATTTTTTGTCATAACTATTTCAGTAACAGTCCGATCATGGTGTCCAATGTATCTTGCGCAAATGCAAGACTAAAAAGAAAGTTGATGCTAAAAGAAAAGAAAATGAAGTGTGAAGAGAAGAGTCATAGAGTTCTACTTGATGAAGATCATCGAAGGAAAAAGAATTGTACACCACTGTCTGATATTACAATGATGGATTTTTCAATCGCTAGATTGAAACAGATAAGGATATCAAAGGGAATTATAATCATCAACCGCCTCAACGGAAAAGTAATGCAATGAAGTTTAGATTTCTTAATGAAAGTTTTCATCGCCAAAATCTACTTCAGAAGTTTCAAGTTGCAACAAAGTTATTATCAGAGTTTCATCAAAGTTCAACAGGTCAATCATCATCCCAGGTTGTACTACAAGATGTTGCACTACATGAAAGTACAACCCCACCAATTGAGAATATTGTTAGAGGTAATACTTTCTAAATTGGTAGTATGTAATTTATAGATTGTTGAAATAATTACCACATGTTTGAGATATACCAATAAGGTTTTCAGATTCACCACCTTACCAGAACGAAGACATGGAAGATGAATGTATAGCACAAGATGACGAAATTGAACAGTCCATGAATCCTAGATAAGAATTTATTTAATACCTATAATTTTTATTCCTCCTATATTGTACTTCATTTAGTAAGGGTATATTTCATTATACACAGTGTACGCAGACATTGGAGATCTAGTATTCATATGTAGGGAATGCAAGGCCTACATGTGGTATGAGGAAAGGATTAAGAAGACCAGAAAATCTGTGAGTTCGACTCTCCATTTGTGTTGCGGTAATGGTAAAGTTCAACTACTAATTCTAAAAGAGCCACCAATTCTTTTGCAACGTCTGTTATTTGACAATGAATCAAAAGAAAGCAAAAACTATCAAAATCATATTAGAACATACAATATGATGTTTGCCTTTACATCACCTGGAGCAAAAGTTGACATAACTTTTAATAATGGAAAAGCCCCCAATTTAAGAATCCAAGGTCAATCTTGTCATAGAATAGGAAGTCATTTACCAGTACCCGGTGGGCTTCCAAAGTTCGCCCAACTATATATTTACGACACCGAAAATGAAGTTCAAAATAGAATGGAGTCTTTAAGGTACATGAAATGTTTCTTCTATTCAACGTAAACGAAACTAAACAAGTACTTATATTAGCTCTTACTCTTGGCAGGAATCAAGATAATATTGATTTGGAAATTGTGAGCAAATTAAAGAGTATGCTCGATGATTTCAATGTTCATGCTAAATCATTTAGAATGGCAAGGGAAAGATATAGAAACCAACCATTTGATGATTTGAAATTGAGACTTATTGCATACAGCACAAAAGATGGAAGGATATACAATGTTCCCAATGTTTCAGAAGTTACAGCCCTTATTGTTGGTGATGTTGATACTGCTTCAGGTAGAGACATCATAATGGAAAAACAATCCGGCAAATTGCAAAGAATAAATGAATTGCACACAAGCTATCTAGGCTTTCAATATGGTTTATTATTTCCATATGGGGAAAATGGTTATAGACATGATGTGAATCATCGTGATAGACCAAGAGTCAACCAGAAAAGGAATAGACTGACAATTAGGAGTGATTTTGTTTCAGGTTACAAAGAAGACACTCAGAAGCATTAACTTTGCTTACATTTAGACGACTTTTTCAACAATTCATTGTTGAAGGATATACAATGATCGAATTTGAAAGATTGTCATTCATTAAATATAATCAATTTAAGTGAAAGGTTGATAAATATAATAACATCTGTCAAGCTTCCAGTAGTTCACAAAGCCAAGGATCGCAACAAGGAAAGAAGGTTGTTCTTCCTTCATCTTTTATTGGTTGCAGAAGATTTATGGATCATCTGTATTTTGATGGAATGACAATTTGTAGTTATATGGGATTCCCATATCTTTTCATAACTTTCACATGAAATCCTAAATGGCCAGAAATTACTAGAGCATTGAAAAAGTTAAAGTTATCATCAAAAGATCGTCCTGATATAGTTTCAAGGGTCGTCAAGATTAAGTTCGAACAACTTCTCACAGATCTAACCAAAAATAATTTATTGGGCAGAACTATTGCATGTAAGTAATCCCTTCTATGAATAATGATATAATTGTATTATACTAACTGTTCTGTGATTATTTTGTAGTCATGTATACTATAGAATTTCAAAAGCGTGGGCTACCTCATGCACACTTGCTCATCTTTTTGCATTCGAGTAGCAAATACCCAACTCCTGACGATATTGACAAAGTCATTTATGTTGAAATCCCTTGTCCAATAAATTGTCCAGAATTACATTAATGTGTTTAAGATCACATGATACATAGTCCTTGTGGTACTATAAACAGATCTTTGCCTTGCAAGAAAAATGGAAAATGCTTGCGCCTATATCCAAAAAAGTTTCAAAATACCATCAGTATATCAAAAGATGGATATCCACATTATCGTAGAAGGAACAATTCATTAACTGTGACAAAGAACGGTGTTTGACTTGATAACTGTTCTGTGGTTCCTTACAACCCTAAACTACTTCTAAAGTACCAAGCACATATAAATGTTGAATGGTGTAATCGCAGTACTTCGATCAAGTATTTATTTAAATATATCAACAAAGGTTACGACAGAATAACAGCTGCCATAGTTCCACAACAGAACGAAGCATATTTGAACAAACAACCAGTAAATGAAATCAAACAATATCTGGACTACAGATACGTATCTCCATGCGAGGCATGTTGGAGAATATTTTCGTTTCCCATTCATGGACGAAATCCAGCACTAGAAAGGTTATTTTTTCATCTTCTGGTAGAATAGACAATATACTTTAAACATGATGACGAAATGGATGATATTATGGGAAAAATAACAATTTCAGAATCAATGTTTACAGCCTGAATGGAATGTAATAAGAAATATGCAGAAGCCAGAAAACTAACATATGTTGAATTCGTTTCCAAGTTTGTTTATGTAAAGAAAGATAAATGTTGGAAACCAAGGAAAACATGAAATACTATTGGAAGGCTTATTTGGGTACCTCCAAGTACTGGTGAAGTGTTTTATCTTAGAAGAATGCTAACCCATGTAAAAGGTGCAACTTCCTACATAGATATCAGAATAATTAACAATGTAACATAATTTACATTTAGAGAAGTTTTATTAGCTTTAGGTATTTTAACAGATGATACAAAATATGTCGAAGCTATAAAAGAAGCAAAAGACTGGGGTTCCGGACATTATCTTAGAAAACTATTCGTACTATCATGTTGTCAAATAACGTCAATCATACAGAAGATTTTTGGAACAAAACATGGGAGTGGCTTGCAAATGGAATTTTGTATCGCGAGAGAAATATTTTCGGAATTGTAGGTTATATATATTTTGTTTAAGATTTATGAATTAGATGACCAGATAATATGTCTTCCAAAGTAAAAAGAAAGTCTAAAAATTGTTTTATATGTAGATTTAATCATTGGAACAGAAATGCTCCAAAACTTGACTTTGGTGGAGATAGAAAAATTGCTGGAGGAAAACAGAAGTAGTTTAAAATTCTTCCCAACCATGCCATACCCAAATGATTTTGTTTTCCAAAATTGTGGAAATAAGCTGGTATATGCAGAACTGAATTATAACATTGCTGAGCAACGAGAATTGTTCCAATCCAACTTAAGATCAATGACAAGTTAAGGATTCATATTCCTTGTTATTGTTGTACTTTAAACCAAAATGATATTATTTAACAACTGTCAAAACAATTCCCTTTAGGTGAACAAAAGTAAATTTTTGAAAAGATTAGTAAGGTCGTTCCTAATAAACAAGGAGGAGTATTCTTTCTATATGGATATGGTGGAATTGGAAAAATGTTCATGTGGAAAACACTGTCAGTAACACTTCGTTGTGAAGGAAAAAATGTACTAACTGTTGCTTCAAGTGGAGTAGCTTCTCTATTACTACCAGGAGGAAGAACAACACATTCTAAATTTAAGATACCAGTACCAACATTAGATAATTCAGTTTACAACATTGAACAAGGATCTAAAACTTCAGAGTTGTTAAAGAAAGCTGAACTTATTATTTGGGACGAAGCTCCAATGACACACAAATATTGTTTTGAAGCATTAGATAGAACTTGGAATGACATAATGAGTGGCATGACAAAAGAGAATTCAGTTTTTAGAGGAAAAAAGATAGTATTCGGAGGTGACTTTAGGCAAATCCTTCCTGTTATACCTGGAGGTAGCAGATTTGATATTGTAAATTCCACAATTAACGCATCTTATATTTGGGATCATTGTGAAGTTCTGACATTGACAAAAAATATGTGTCTGCTACAACAAGGTTTACAAAGTAGTACTACATCCGAGATTCAGGAATTCTCAAATTGGATTGTTAAAATTGGTGATGGTAAGTTAGAAGAACCAAATGATGGTTTAGTAGAAGTTGAAATACTTAAAGAATTTCTCATTTCAGAGTTCAATGATCCGATAAAAGCAATTGTGTATACAACATATCCAGATTTAATGCACAAGTACACAGAAGAGTCTTTTTTGTAATGTAGAACAATATTAGCAAGTAGAATTGAGATAGTCAATCAAATCAATCAATACATGTTATCGCTAATTCTAGGTATGCCAATGGAAATCATGAATTTAGTATAGTACATGTTGGTATAATTGGTATTAATAATATTCTTATTTATATATCTAATAATTGTATATAGCGGAAGAAAAAGAATTTCTTAGTTATGATTCAGTGGATGAATCCACTTTAAGTGATGCTTAGAACAATATCACATCTGAGTTCCTAAATTCACTTAGTATGTCTGGACTTCCTAACCATAAGATCAAACTAAAGATTGGAGAACCTATAATGCTTTTGAGAAACTTGGACCAAGCTACAGGATTATGCAATGGAAGTAGATTAATCGTGACCAAACTTGCAAACCATATCATAGGTGCTAAGATGATAACAGGTAACAAAGATGGACAAGAAATCTATATTCCTCGAACGTCAATGTCGCCCTCCCAGTCCCCATGGCCATTTAAGCTAATTAGAAAGCAATTTCCCATCATGTTGTCATATGCAATGACAATAAACAAATCTCATGGTCAGTCACTAGGTTTTGTCGGATTGTATTTGCCGACACCCATATTTAGCCACGATCAGCTCTACGTTGCAGTTTCTAGAGTTCAAAGTAAATATGGATTAAAGATATTAATCCATGACAATGAGAACAAATCGTGCAGCAAAACAACAAATGTAGTTTACAAAGAACTCTTCCAAAATGTATAGCTTATCAATTTTTTGTTATCAATTTCAAAATATTTTGTCCAATAGTGTTTACCAATATGATTGTAGTATAAAACTTTGAAAAAGAACTAAATATATAAGTGCAAAAGAGACACTTACTTTATTTGGAGATGCATCTAACCAGGCGAATGATCTATGAAAGATCTACCCATGGTAAAGGTTGGAGATCACGATCTCAATATCCAACAATGAAATATACTAGATTAAGAAATCCTGAATACAATAACTAATTAAAGATCACAAAAACAATTTGACATACATTTAATGTGCTAAATCCAATAACGATCGAGAGACTAGGTAATTATCTTATTCATGTACATTTTCACACGGATTAACAAATATTTCATTCTCATGAAATTCATATGTAAATCACAATGATGGAATAATACTTACCAAGATCGATCCATATTTTCTTCTCTGGTGTCATTTCTGCTTTCTTCATACAAGCTGAGAAAGTTGAATGACATGAACACGTAAATGAAGTACTTTCGAAACTTTGAACCTTTACCATTGCTTTGTACCATTACTCAACATATGCCACACTGCATTTAAAACAAAACCAACCAATCGACCAACTCATCCTTACTTTAACTAACTATACCACGATAATTCATTTATGCACATCCATTTCATAACAACGTGATATCTATGTCTGTAAAATATTTATATATTAGTTGTGACTATATAACAGAATATCTTGAACATAACGGTGTTATAATGCCAAGAACGAAAGAAAGGAATGGGTTACATATACTTTAAATGTTGTTATTAAATATATCTGGAAATAAATGTTGAATATGGAGATATAGTTCCCAACTTATTCAAATTATTAATAAGAAGCATAATAATTGTACATGTTTACAAAAATAAATTACATGTTTTGAAATAACATATTTTAGATCAATTTATAGTCGAAGAATTAATAAAAAATTGTTACCAATTTTTAAGTAAGCAGTGGTCAATAATTCTTTGTTAAATTTTCAACATCTGTGATAGTGGTAATCATATGATTTAGATATTCATACCACAAATCCAAATGATTATCTACACGTTCCAATTGTTAGTAAAAATATTATAAAATCTCGATTATAAACACTGTTTTTAATTTATTTTTGTAAATATTATACATATCATAATATTATACATTTTATTATTATTCGTTGCCCATTTAAAATCTTCATACTACATTTTTTGTTAGAAATATATATTGATACAATATGTATTGAAAAATTACTTTCAAAATGTACAAACTATTACTTTTAAGATTAATTATACAAAAGCCGGAAAGTAATTGAAAAATTTTCAAAAAAGTTGATTATAGTTTATCATATCAGAGGTGGACGTCATTCTTGAAAACAAAATAAGTATTTATTATTAATTAAACAATAATTCATCATCGACAAAGGAATTTTAATAACGAAAATAAAATCAAAAATTGAACTATGGATAAACATATTAACAATATTGTTGCATACAATATTAGAGCAATTAATAAAGTATTAGAGTAATTAATAAAATATATAGATGTATGTTAAAAACATACTAGAGTAATCCAGGTGTTGCAATTGTTCCAAGAAGACATAAGTTAGCTACATAAAAACTACCTAAAGCTCTACACTCTAAACCTTAAGTACATGAATTACATTTTTCTTCTCATTGTCCATTCCAAATTGAATGATATCACCAACAAATAACAGATTATCAACAAAGTAATCATTAAAATATTTCAGATATTTTTCCTTTCAGATTTTTTTTGGAAGCACAAAACGTTTTTTTAAGTGGCTTATTGAAAAGAGTGTTTTCTTTTCATATTCATCTACAACTGATTGAAAAATAAATAAAAACTATATAATTATGTAACAACTGTTGGCAAAAGCAATACAAGTCTAAATGCTGAAGCAAGATTTTGATGATGATAAAAGAAGCCTGAAAGCCGTCTGGAAGTCAATATGAAGACCATGTGTTGTTGTGTTTAAAGCTATCTTGTAAAGTGTAATTAGATTAGTTAGAATCAATATTGTACAAGTAAATTCTGGTATTTCTCGAAAAATCAAAGTGATAATCGATTATCACTTAGGATAATCGATTATCCTGAGCTGAACCAATTTTTTCAAGAAAGCACTGGAATAATCGATTATCACCTCTGATAATCGATTATCTGT
>Ga0214545_1000790_pt1 | contig 54713 bp, 46 predicted proteins | sample CNSS4metaG_FD_160064 | JGI IMG/M metagenome (GOLD analysis project Ga0214545, IMG submission 160064) | Root nodule microbial communities from cowpea collected in UCLA plant growth center, Los Angeles, California, USA - CNSS4 | ecosystem: Host-associated > Plants > Roots > Nodule | place: USA... | reverse complement strand
ACGGCTTGACACACCACAACTTCTTTTTGAAGATTCACCAAACTTGTAGTCATCTTGGTGATTATACTGAGTTTATACCATTATGTCTCCAACAACTCTTTCACTTGTTTCTCTTACTTCACAATCCTAGCATAAATCCTCCAATTAGAAGCTATTAGCACAAGTTCGACTTCAAACCCAAATGCAAAAGTGAACTTCACCACTCCAAAGCAAAAATTCTAATATTTACTTCAGAATAAATCTATAACTCTTCTACCACTAAGATTCCTCGCGTCTATTTTTCGCTTGCCATTGTCGTATAACTTTGATTCACATGACACCCTGCCCTCATCTTTCAGCTTGATCCACACTTGTTACACTACTACTGACTTATCATCTTTAAATCAAAGGATACTACTTCGTTGGGGATCACATCTTCTAAGAATGAGATTAAGAAAACAAATAATTCACCCTTGAGACTATGTCCCAACCTTGCAAAGGAAACAATTCAAATTGGCTTTGAATTTAAATCCTTTGATCACCATGAAACATGAAACACACCCGAGTAAACTTCACTTGACCGCAATTGTAGCAAACCACCATCTCAACCCCAACTCCCTCTTGTAGGCACCCATGACTCCTCTACCATATGGGTGACACCAAGAGGTATACGATCCCAAAAAAAAAACAAACCCATATCCCAAGCACTACTTTTATACCTTGTATCCTCAAATTCGATCATTTGCGCTAATCACTCCAGCACTAACTATCGTATACACCATTTCAATTTCTTCAGACTTTTCTTCTCCTTTCATTCTTTAATGTATTTTGCCCCCACTAGTTCTTGCCATTCCTACAAGATCAAACACTTAGGTTTCTTGGTCTCAGCCCATGGTCAATTGTTCTGCTCATGTGAACTACTTTTCCTTGAAACATCCTTCTATCAACTCCAAAGTCCAATCATCTCCTTCTGACTATCCAACCTAGTACGAAACCTTTATGCCACTTCATTTTTATCCACATATTATTTTTCCCTTTACTTAGGAAACATCATCTCACTTGACTGATCCATAAGCTCTGCTCCATCTTAGCCTCTAACTAGAGATTTGTCGTCTTTTTACACCCCATGGTCTTTATCTTTCTCAGCTTGCTCGATGCCAAGCAATTTCATTATTTTCTACAACCCAGGATTTTGCCAATTGCTTCTCTCCCACCAATCCAAGAAAACACTAGATATGGCCATACGACCATATCTAATGACACTTCTCTTAACATCACATGTATCTGTAGAACTCTGAATCCTGGTGTTGCCGGAATGTAGAACCAAGTTGATTTTCCTCCAACTTTGTTACACTTGCATGCACTAATATCTCCCATATGTTTTAACCTCTAAATTCAACTCATTTTGGAAAACTTGCGGTATTTGATCCCAAACTTGTCCTTGAAGCTCCCTTAGTCCAATCGTTGCTAAACTCCAACATCTTTTCTCAAACTATTAACCCAAACTTAGCTTTCCTTGCTCAACGGTATACATCACACATAAACTTCCTATCTTTGAGGCAAGAAGTTGTCTCAGAGACCTCGTCCAACACTTGTAAAGGAAAGCAGGCCAAGTTGACATTGGATCTGCATTCCCTTATTTCTATAGACACAGACATAGAGTACAGAGGCCTAACAAGACAAACTAGAACATACGAAGCAACACTCCATCATCTACAAACAACCAAACCTTTTTATCTGTCACCCTTCTTTCCCCAGTCAGTAGAATTAAGAAAGGAAAAACAACCTTTAATCTAGTCATGAGTGTGCACCCTCATTACTTTATCAAGGCGTTTTTCTGTTCTTAAAACTATTGGTTTCAATAACACACTTGACTAGACATGACTACTCACACCTGCGAGGCATGACAAACCCACAACTTAAGGTCATCCTAAGGACGAACTACTCTGATACCATTAATGTAACACCCCATTTATTTAATAAATCTAAATAAAGTATATGTCACATAGTATAATAAAAGAAGCGAGAATAAAAGAGTATAACGTCACTCCTACAGATATCCCAATTGCTTAAAGGACGAATAAAAGAGGCACACCACGATGCCAGGTACAAAGTAAAGTAAGAGAGTGATAACGACTTAAACAAATTCCTAGAGAAAACAATACATGGGCCTTAGCCCTAAATGAAGAGCCCAAAGGCAGAAGTCAATCAAAAGGCTAAGCAGCGAAACCATCATCTCCTTGTTGACCACGGTTGTTCCTCGCATCTGCTCACATCAACAAGTTGATGATCATCGCAAAAGAGAGTACCACACAACATAACATACAATAATAACAAAAGGGTAAGCTAGAGCCAAAAGTGGTTTTATCATGCAATCAAATATACTTTCACAGTCAATTATACATACATCACCCAAGCATGTTATGACCTTCCAAAACAATACACTAAGACTCGACTTGACTCATCCGGATACATATAATCTGGTCAAATTCAGCGGATGCTTGCACTTGTGGTGGATACCTTTGCTCACCCCCGAGCTATGTGTTATAAGTGTTACAATGAATCAATTTCCCTCACACACAAGGTTAGCCCTTAATGAGTTTCAGGCCTCCTGCTACTCTTACCACAGGAGTTAGTCCGCTCTAAGTTAGACTAACTAACTCCTTACAGTGTCAGGATGCAATCCTTACCTTGAATCCTTACCAAGTTATATAGATGGGGCACCATCATGAACACCCACTAACAGGGGCCATGGAATTACGTCCCGACCAATGAAGCACGACCCTGAAAATCTCACCTAGAGATTCCAAGGAATTACGTACTGACATAGACTAATCATATTCAAACAATCATGTAAGATTTATCATGCTTATAAATCTCATGCCAACCTTTATAATCCATCCTCATACATGTTCCATGTTGAATCCATTCCAAATCATCCTTCCCAATCCATGAATATAGAAGTGTCATTCATACCGACACCATGCCACTTTGATTATCAACCATCTCATACAAGTCACATGCCAAGGTCATGTTAAACTTATCAATCACAGACCATATACCATTCTACTCATACACATTCTCCCAATTCATGCTTTTAAAAGTAATTGAATCAATTCACAAGTTCACGTTAAAGTAAAGAACCAAAACTCTGCAGCAATTATCGCTTAAGCTACACTGATCTCACTTAAGCTAGACTGATCTCGCTTAAGCTAGAAATTCTAGCTTAAGCTAGACTGATCTCGCTTAAGCTAGAAATTCTCGCTTAAGCTAGACTGATAGCTTTTCCCTAGTTTCAACATGTAAAAACATAAAATCCCAAACAACAAAAATTTAAGAAAACACAAGCACGTTGTATAAAATGTTGGCATCATATTTCATGCTTTAAAAGGGTGAACAAATCAATCATGGGAGCATACAAACATTTAAACAATTGTGTTGTCAATCTCGCTCAAGCTAAGGAGCTCTCGCTCAGGCGACAGGGTCTCTCGCTCAAGCGAAAAGTTTTCGTTCAGCGAGATTGAAAACAGAGAGTACTTCGAGTTCTCGCTCAAGCTAGCCCATCTCGCTCAAGCGAGAGGCCTTCCCTCAGGCGAGCACTCAAAATTAAAGGGGGCGAGTTACTGTAATTCTCGCTTAGGCGAGAGCTCCTCGCTTAGGCCAGAGCTTCCCGTTTGGGCGAGAAACAGCTCGCTTAAGCGAGCATAGTAGATCTCACCTGCTCTTACGCATGCAAAGCCAAAAAATCCATCCAGAAACAATACACCGATTATTTTTACACCATCAAAAGCACATCAAATTATCAAGAGCACCCAACAGAATCAAAATAGGCACATTATTTATAAAAGCATGAAAAATCCTAGCTTCCTTCACCTGGACAGGTGCTAGTGGAAAGCACAGGCACCTACGGCAACGAACCCAACAGCTCCAGGAGCATACTCAAGAGGTGGAGCAGAGAATGAGGTTGAGCTGACTTGAATCTGAATGAGCTTCGAACCCTAACAGAGCATTGTTTGAGGGGGAAAGAGGAGTAAGGTGGCTGATTTTGCATAGTAGGCAGAACATGAGAGGGTTACGCTGGTTTAGGGGTGTTGGGATGCCCTATGGACCGGCCTTAGGCCTAACTGACTAAGAGAGACCCTTAAATTTTAGGACAGAATTAAAGTGGGTCTTACACTATTTATGCTTCTAATAAATTTCTACATACTTTTATAAAAATTGCTATAAGTGAAGTTCTTGGATCAGATTAATTGAGAGATAACTTGGGTTAGCTTAACCCTCTTTACATTTTTTTTCACTCTTTTTCCAATGGTGCATGAGAGAAATGACATTTATTTGATAACATCAACAATATATATCAAGTATAATGATTGAACTAAACTTATTTTTAACACTTCAAATCAAAGAAATAAGGGGTCATTTGATTAATTTATTACATAATAGAAATAAAGTCGTTAAGTCCCTTGACAACATACAAAGTGAAATCATTATGCATTATAACGGTTTCTTCATAAATATTTTAAAATTAAAAATCGACACGACTAATAACGACTTCAACTACACGACTTCCAAATAAAATCGTGTTGAATCCTAATGACATTGGTTTTTGACTTCTTTTTTATAATAACCTTTTTTTTTTTATATTTCATGGTGTTCCCATAAACTCATTTTAAAAGGTATTATATTTGTTTTGAAAATTACATTCCAAATAACTTATTCCAAAATACGTGTCACACGTGTAGAAAATTTTATTTTAGAAATTTTGTTCTAAACATTTAGTTTACAAATTTTGTAATAAAAATCTAATTTGGGATATTTTAGTCTGAAAGTTCAAGAAAATATTTTCTTGAAAATTTTCAAAACATATGATTTGTAATTCACTTCTACAAAAATTAAAGTTATCATTTGGAAAATTTGAGGGGTACACCGACAAATTGTGAGAATACAAGAAGTAAAAACTAAAAAATAGGTAGTGGAAACTGTTAATATAAATGTACCACACCTAACCGGTCCCACTGGCATATCAACACATATCACCCTTGACCGACATACCTATATTGGCAAAGGCTGGGGGACTGGTGTACCATACCGAGCCAATTTAACAAAATAATAATAAACGATCACCATACCTACACGCAAAATCATTCAAGTAACCGGCCTAGGCTGACCTAGCCTAACCGGTAACATAAGATGCTAAGAGGAATAACCCGCCTAGGACAGCATATGAGCAACACAAACCGTCAAAGGGAGTAGTCGGTTTATGTCGACAACCTTAAGACACTTAGCGAAATCAAAGCCCCCTGATATCTAGTGAGCCCACAATAATGAACTAAGGGCCTGGGCTAGGGCCCAGGCTCACCTACAGCCCAAACAAGAGCTCAGCCCATGACGTGGCCAGACATAATTAATAATCTATAAATATGCATGGACCCCACGAATTAAAGGTACACATTCATTACTCCCTTAATCACCTGATTTGACTTTTTGAGAGCTTTGGCTGACTTAAGCTTCGGAGTCCCTTCTGCAGGTAACCCCTCCCAGGTTCAGGCCGATATCTGCTAGATGTGAAGAGGCCAACCGAGGAGATAGCGAATATATAGGTAAGGTGACACTTGTGCCTAACAGATCTTATTTGTTCTCTACAGGAACAATTGGCCCACCGTGGAGTACGAGACAACACCTTACTACCCGTTTTTCTCCGAAGATGGTTTCAACCCGTTGTAGAGCTGGAGTTAAAAAGCAAGCTGACGCTGGTCCCTCAGGACCCGCTAACATCACCCCAGATTTGGCTGCCATCCTAGACGGTCAAGCCAAAATGCAACAGGAGCTGGCAGATCTGAAGAAACGCAACGCTGATGAGATGGAGGGACTGCGACAAGAAAATTCTCGCCTTAGACGAAAGATCGAGGCCGATCCCACTCAGAAGGGAAAGGCCAAGGAGGCATCTGAGGCTGCAAGGTCCCCGGCCTTCCAGCCCACAGAAGAAGAAAGCGAATACAACCCCACCCCTCACACCTTCACCACCACCCAACAAACACCCATTCCCTCCACCCATCCACTCACTTCCCCTCCACCCAACCAGGGCACACCGCAGCCCCTACCCCTGCTGCTACCCTCCCCACCGCCCAGGTCCCCAACAATATACCCACGACCTTACACACTACCCAAGTCCCAACTTACAACCCACACTACCTCCCCGCGACCCACATTCCACATCTCTCCTCACAACTTCACCTCTACCTTTCCCACTCTTGTCCACCATCCCATTCCCCCCATCCACTACCACCACACCAACCCAGACGGCGCCACCCCTTCACCGACTTCATCGCCAACACCCTCTTCCCGTCCAGTGGGAACCCTTCACACTGGACCGCTACACCAGTGAAACCGACCCTGACGAACACCTTAAAGTCTACATCACCCATGTCGCCCTGTACACCTTCCAAGATGCAGTCTTCTGTAAAGCCTTCCCCACCACCCTCAAAAGGCCCTACTCTAGAATGGTTTACAACCCTCCCACCTTACTCAATCGACAGCTTCGACGCCCTCTCACATATGTTCTCAATCGACAATAGTTTTTTATTAGACTGTGTAATATTCTCATACATAAACTAAAAAGTTAAATCTATTTTAAAATTTATACCAAAAGCATCTTTAAAAAATTTTACGGATCTTTGCCCCTTTTACTTCCATGTCATAATGATATATCATAAATATTTATGTTTTTTAACTTTGCATGACCGACAATAATACATTTTCTTTTTGCAAATTAAACGATAAGATTGTGTTTTGATAGAAAATTGTATAATTTTTAAGACATTTCAGTATTCTGATTTTGAGTAATCTCATTTTAAATTTGTTTATTTTAAAAAATTATCTAGATAAGGCAATTCAAAATTATCGATTTCTTTTTCTTTCAATAAATTATTTTAGTTACTACTAAATATAAAAAAAATATTTAAATATTAAAAATTGTTAATAATTAAAAAAATATTAGTATTATTTTTTTATTGATGTTATTTTTAGTTAAAGTTTATCAAAAAAATTTAGCTCACATTCACAATTTTTTTTTTTTTTTGTTTTTTTGTCGATGGCTTAGATAGAGTTATTTCTAGACATAGTTGGTTGGCTAAAAATTCCTTCATTAAAATCATATTAAAATCAATAAAAAGAAAACCTAGTTTATATAAACGAAAAGTAGTCCTCATAATGTTAACCAAAGAAATATTAGTTAACATTGATTAAGAAATAATGCCAACGTACATATATTGTCCAAAAAGTATAACTCTAACTATTAGTAGGAAAAAAACATCGACTAAACGGAAAGTAATCTTAACTAACATAAGTCGAAAAAAGTGTGTTTTACATTTGTCAGAAAACACTATTAATGTTTAAAAAAAAAAAACCCCGCACTAATAGTTGATAAATAATTCTAACCTAACATTAATAATAAAATAAACTCAATGACTTCAACTGAAAAATAATACAATTGACTTTAGTATAGAGGAAAACTTTGTCAATATTTATAATATTTTTAAATTACGACACCTAAATTTCGGTCAAATTAATGATGTTTTCAGTCTTAATCTCCTTTGCTTGAACCAAATTTGAGGAAGGATAGCATAAAAAAAAGATAAACATGAATTTGAGAATATATTTTTTATATTTTTAATAAAATTTAAAATTTTCTAATTTTAAATAATTTAATTTCTCTCATAAAATTTTAAAATTTTAAAATTTTAATTTCTTTTAAAATTTGTTACCTGGTGTTTTTCAGAATTTAGTTTGATCGATTTTCTATTTTTTTTAACAATTGAACCTCTTCGACATGAGTTGTTCTTCCAACTAAATTTCTTTGATGTGAGTTCTTCTTCGCAAGGTTAACAAAAATTTACTTTTTCAATCTTAGTTTGGATGTTCTCCATGTCTTAGTATCAATGCAAGCACTAATATAATGTAAAAATTATTAATTTCATGCATCAATTTCACTCACACACTCGATGAATTCAATTTTTTTCTTATGTTTTCCACAAGGATCTCACGCCGCATAATGAGTCAATGTTTTTGTATGTTTTGGATTTTTTTTTGGTAAAGATGAAGATGGAATGTATCAACAATTGATGTAATGAAAAATAAAGATGATCAAATTCAAAAGATGGATATGAGTAACTTGAAAAAAAAAATTACCAAAGAAAATAAAGAGACTTGTAACAAATATTAATGAAAGCGGTGGTCCAAATTGTAACAATCAACATTGGTTTAACCATTTTCCTGTTCACAATGTTTCAAAATGTATGATTTGTTTTACAATTTGTCACCCTTGTAAAATACACAATAAACCTATTTATATTTCTAACCTTTCCTTGAATGGTTACAATATTTTAATTTGAATTTAAATAAACTACAAGTAACTATCTATAACAACCCTTTGCGGTTTTTGAAATCCACATGGCTTGAGCAGTTACCATTTGCTAAGCCTCCAAGTCGATTGCTACTTTGTTCTCCTCGATTTACTCCTTAATATTGTCGATATTTATCTTCAATTCTTGTTTCTTCTTCGATCAATTTTTGACAAAGAACAAATAAGTGACTTCTAAAGAGTTACATGTTTGTCTTATGACATCCATTTTATCAAGAAGTATTTGGTAAAATTGTTATTCGCTCACGCCATCTCTATAGAACATAATCCTCTCTAGTTTACAGCCACTAAGGCATAGGATGCACAAGATGACGCTTGGATGGCTTTTGAAAGCAGTATTGGCCTTCATCGATACCATTCTTGTGGATGTCATGCACTATGAGTCCTCATTTCTCAATCTTTATAAAATTTGACTTTCGATGGATCGACCATTTTGAAGTCCAACTATTGATTATCCGTGTAATTTACCTTGTTAACCTCCATTCTCATAGTGATTTCTCCTAAATAATTAGTTCTCACTTCTCAATGCCCTCAACACCTAGAAAACATATTTTATCAAGGAACTCGTGTAAAAGTAATTAACATACAAAAACATAGGGGGATTTTAGGTTTTATTCCTCGGTTTAAATAGCATCTACACCATTCCCATCATTCCTACATTTCTCTCATTTATATGTCCTACTAAAAACCAGTTGAATAAAAGTATGGTAAAGGTGCAAACAGGTTACAAGTGCAAAAACCACCATACATCAATGTCTAGATCCGGATAATTGAGTCTAGAGTATCATTTGGTGTGATGGGTTAGTTGATATTGCTTAGCTTGGTGCAATTGGTGCGTTGTTCTGCAATTCTTTTGAATGTTATATATATATATATATATATATATATGTGTGTGTGTGTGTGTGTGTATAAATGTATTTCTTTTTCTTTTTGCAATTAGCTTACCCTTTCTCTGCTTTTGTTATGTTTCCTTATGGTTTTTTCCATTTTGCAATGATCACCAAATATTTTGTGTGAGCAGATGTGGGAGCTCGTGGTGATCTTAGTGATGATGGAGATGCTGCAATTTAGTTATGCTCGTTAGATTTTGCTCTATGATGGATGTAACATCACGTTAGGATATTACTGATTTAAATAAATAAAACAAATAAAAGCATAAAGATGTCGAATTTATGAATAAACTTCATTTCCCAAAAGGGCGAGAAATTTAAACTTTTATAATTTCAATATTTAATTCCAAATCCAAGATTACAAAAACTGAATAATCCATAACGGTCTCATAGACTTTTACATTTTATTTCAAAATACAAATAACATAAAGCCATAAAAAGTCTCCCATGCTATCCCCCGCTCCGTATCTAAGCATCATCGGCACCACCTACATCAACATCCTCTGCTCACGTGTACCGCGTACACGATCATCGCCAAACACAAGCAAATAGGGTGAGCTTATGAAATCAACATACATCATAATAATAAATATATAACCAACCATATAACTATATTTTCTGCAAAGAACCAATATACGATCTCTTTCTCTATTCTCTATCATCTGGCCACAACCAGATCATTCGTGTTCTACCTCTTCTAGTGGTTACCTCAAGATAATTTGCTGCCAAACCTATCGGTCACAACCGACAGAGCACGTGCGAGAACCAATGCCAAAGATCATACACCGTAACGCCAAGTGGAGTTCCCAAATACGAACATAATCCGTAATGTCCCAAGACTTCCAAACTCGTCAGCATTTTACTGAGGAGGGCAATCTATCTGGACCCATCCGTATTGGCCACAACCAGCACACTCTCATCGGCAACACTCGCCAACCCGAGCTCAACTCAAGGGTTCCTCGTGTTCATCTGCCATCTCGAGCTCAACTCGAGGGATGCCATTCCGAGCTCAACTCGAGGAATGTACATGCTTAACCCCTATCCCGAGCTCAACTCAAGAGATACGTTCCGAGCTCAACTCAAGGAACCCAGCAATCTTACCTTTGAAGCATCACCAAAAGCCTTGTAGAACACCATACAAAGTCCAATAACCAGGACTTACAACAACCAAATCGCCTAGCGGGGGACACGTACCGCTAGGTGTTATCCGCTTCTAGACCGCCTGGCTGGGGGCACGTACCGCCAGGCGCCAAGCGCCTCAAGAATCATAAAGTCTGCAACTACCGCCCGGTGGAACCGTTCACACCGCCAGGCGGACGTTGTTCAAGGAACTACGGTTTCTATCGCTATCGCTTGGCGGAACCTCCCTGCCACCAAGCGCCTCTTGCACCAAAACCTCATTGTTGCCTCGCTACTGCCTAGCGGACCTAACTTTGTCGCCAGGCGGCATATCAGTACTTATGCAGTACTGGTTTTGGTTAGATACTCTTCGCATCTTACACTCGCACCCATCCTCAATCCATTATGCTCCTAATTCAGTGCATGGTATTGTTTACTTGTATGAACATTTACCACTCTCCCTCTTTACAACAACTCTCTACAAAATAATTACACTCCAAGAGACTCACCAATGGTTGGGTGTCATTCATGTTTTCCCAAATCAATACTGATACTCATGTTATTAAAGCCCTGATAGTACTGGAATATTCCTTGAGCTAACATACTCCCCATGCTTCTAATTACCATTCACTCAACTACTTTATACACCCACAATGTTCGCTTATAAAGTAAGAGGGAAAATATCATTACCTTAGTAGGATCGCTATACACTATCCCCTGCACCAGTCCTCTTCATTCAATTATATATCCTACTGCAAAATCTTAACAGATTCCTTTCCTTAGCAGAATAACACATTCAACTCCCAATTTCATTTGTCCTTACTAAAGACTATTATCAAACCCTCATCTCTAACCCCCTCGCAGATAAACTAGAAACTGATTTACCAAAGGACCAACCGCCTAATATCCCAAAACACTATTACAGTCCCAAACAACCACTCAGATCCATGTTCACTGCGTTGGCGCCGGGCGACCATTCCCGTGCCGCCAGGCGGTGCTTGCCTTTCTGAGAATTTTCCAGAATTTCGTCACTCTGTACAATTCAAACTCTCCAATTTTCTCATCCTAGCTCCTCCGTTCTTCCACTCAATTCCACTCCCTTGTTTACCTACGATTATTACTCTTGTTAAACCTTCACTTACACCGAATTTCCTTATGATAGCAAAACCCCAATTTCGACCCTACGACACCTTTCCACTGTTCCATTCAAATTCGTCCCTCAAATATACTTAGTTCATAGAAACACCACATTATCTCATCACTTAACACTATCACAGGATTTCCCTACCATCAGAAACAACCCAGAATCACAAAATCACCAAAATCAGACCCAACAGACTCGCATCGCTTGGCGGAAATTCATCATCGCCAGGCAGTTCATTAGGGAAACCCAGAAACTGGGTTGTAAACTTACGTCGCCTGGCGGTACAGAGACTCACCGCCAGGCGGTTCCTAAGGGAGCCCAGAAATACACTAAGCGGGTATGTGCCGCCTGGCGGCTATGAATAGCCCGCCAGGCGGTTTCTAGAAAAATCTCCAGAAATCAGAAATTTACAATTTAAACAATGATCATATAGTCATATTATCATACGTTCCATGTATTCATTAAAACGAACAAGTAAATCGGAGTCCAGCTCCCCTAACCTGGTTTTCCTTCGCTTAAAGCTTTGACGATTAAGATTTCTCCCTACACCAATTGCCTCCTTCGCCTTCTCTCAATTCAGCCCCAAAAGTCTCACTCAAACCTCACAAAATCTCATATTTTCGTGCTCTCTTTCTGGGTATATTTTCCAGCTTGCAAAACCCTCTCTATTAACCCACTTTTTCCTTTTAAAGTGTGCCTAAAACTAGGTGAATTTCCTAGAACGAAAATTGGGTATTAAGTGGTGTTTAATGTCATTTACCAACTCATTATGGCTATTTTCCAGCCACCCCTCACCATACTACAAGGGTTTTCCTTCAACCTTTCCTATTCAGACCAAAGCCAAAAATACAAAAAAAAATAAGGTTTTAATTTGAGTTCACCAAGGTTTGAACCCATCATCATTCTATTTCCAAATCAATGTCAAACCATCCTACCAATTCATGTTTCATGCTAACAATTATAATCCAACTATCATATTATTTCACAACATGATTAACATATATTAAAATAATAACGAATAATAACACAAAATTGGCATACATAGGACTTGAACCCAAGTCCTCTCACACAATCAAAGTACTCTCAACCAAAACCTGGTGAGAGCAGGCTAGCTTACTCAGTGTATATGTTGACTAGAGAGGCTGAGCATTGGTGGGCCAACATGAAGTTGGTCATGGAAGAGAACAGAGAACATATCACTTAAGAAGCCTTCAAGAAGAATTTCCCTATGAGTACTTTCCAGATAGCGTGAAATACGCTAAGGAGGTGGAGTTCCTCCAATTGACCTAGGGAACCAAGTTTGTGGTTGAGTATGCTGAAAGATTCAAGCATTTGGGACGCTTCTACACCATGCCATTGGATGAGGAATGGTGATGTAGAAAGTTTGAGAATGACCTTCGAGGTGACATCAGATTGATGGTGGCACCACTTTCCATCAAAGACTTTGCGGCTTTAGTGGAGAAAGCTCGAGTCATGGAGAGGATGAAGGCTGAAATGGAAGGACAATAATAAAAAATGGGAGGACTATCTAGGTCTAAGTCTAGATAAAAGGAGAGGAAGAAACCTTATTTTAGGCCTCACCCTCATAGGCCAAGGGGAACGTCTTTTGAGCGATAGTCCCAGCGCTACAGGACATAATGCTATTCTTGTGGAGGACCCCATATGAAGAGCGAGTGCCCGCACATGGTTGGTTATAAGAAGTGCAACTCATGTGGGAGGGAAGGACATTATGAAAGAGATTGTCCTTCTAATAGAAGCGTAGTGGCAAGAAATCATCCCCAGTCCCAACAGAAGAAGAAAGGTGGTAGACCTCAGGCATTAGGGAGAGTTTATGTTATGATTGGAGCAGAGACAGTTGGTTCAGGTAACCTTATAATTGGATGTTGTTTAATAGCTGGTAAGAGTTTGTGTGTTTTGTATGACTCTAGAGCGACACACTCCTTTGTGTTAGAGTCTTGTGTGCAAGAGTTGGGTCTACCGGTATGTGAGCTGCAGTTGATCTTATGGTATCTACTCCGACATCGGGTTTGGTCAGGACATCATCTTTATGTGCAAGATGTCTAGTGGAGGTTGATGGGCACATATTTAAATTCAGCCTAATATGCCTACCTCTACAAGGGTTAGATGTGATCTTGGGAATGGATTGACTCTCTATCAATCGTGTCTTCATCGACTTCCAGGAGAAGAAGTTGTTGTTCTCAAACTCAGAGGAGCTTGGGTTGTTGTCTTCTTAGAGTGTGATGAAGGAGATCCAGGATGACGCGTAGTGCTTCATCATCTTTACTCATTTGGAGGTTGAGAAAGATGAAAGAATAACATCGATACCTGTAGTGTGGGAGTTTGAGGATGTGTTTCCAGAGGAAGTATTAGGGTTGCCTCCAAGAAGGGGAGTTGAATTCTGCATAGATCTAGTACTAGGAGCTGGTCCGGTGTCGATAGCTCCTTATCACATGGCTCCAGCGGAGTTAGTAGAGCTGAAGAAGAATATAGAGGATTTTTTGGAGAAGTAGTTCATACGACCTAGTGCTTTGCCGTGGGAAGCGCCGATGTTGTTGGTTAGGAAGAAGGATGGTAACTCATAACTGTGTGTGGATTACAGGCAATTCAATAACTTGACAATCAAGAATAAGTATCCATTTCCGAGGATAGATGATATGATAGATCAGTTGCATGGAGCGTCAGTGTTTTTCAAGATTGATCTCCGATCAGGGTATCACCAGATCTTGGTGAAGGCAAAGGATGTTCAAAAGATAACCTTTAGATCCAGATATAGGCACTACGAGTATGTGATTATGCCTTTTGATGTGACCAATGCTCCAGCTTTGTTCATGGACTACATGAATAAGATATTTAGGTCGTTCTTAGATAAGTTTGTCGTGGTCTTTATAGATGACATACTCATATATTTCAAGACCTATGAGGAACATGTCGAGCATCTAAGGTTAGTGCTTGGAATTCTAAAGGAGAAGCAATTGTATGCCAAGCTACCTAAGTGTGATTTTTGGATGAAAGAAGTGCAGTTCTTGGGGCATGTGATATCGACGTAGGGTATAGTTGTAGATCCAGCTAAGGTGGAAGTTGTGATTAAGTGGGAACGTCTCAAGTCATTAACGGAGATCAGAAGCTTTGTAGGTCTAGTTGGCTACTACAAAAGATTCATAGAGCGATTCTCCAAGGTAGTGGTGCCGCTGACACAACTCACTAGGAAGGACCAACCTTTTGCTTGGACTGATAGGTGTGAGGAGAGATTTCGAGAGCTTAAGCAAAGGTTGACGAGTGCTCCAGTGTTAGTCATCCCTGATGTTCGTAAACCCTTTGAGATTTACTGTGATGCCTCTCATCAGGGACTTGGATGTGTGTTGATGCAAGACCAAAAGATGGTGGCGTATGCTTCAAGACAACTAAAAGTTCATGAGAAGAACTACCCCACTCATGATCTAGAGTTGGTAGCAGTGGTGTTTGCCTTAAAGATCTAGAGGCCCTACTTCTATAGTGCACAGTTTCGCGTGTTCAGTGATCACAAGAGCCTCAAGTATTTGTTTAATCAGAAGGAGTTGAACATGAGGTAGAGAATGTAGATAAAGTTCTTGAAGGACTATGACTTCGAACTTCTATATCACCCGAGAAAAGCAAACATGGTAGTAGATGCTTTGAGTAGCAAGATAGTGCATGTGGCACACCTCATGATCAAGGAGTTGGAGTTGCTAGAAAGGTTCAGAGATATGAAGCTGCAAGTTGAGTAGTTGGAACTAAAGTTCATTAAATGTAGCACCCTAACTATATCTAGTGACTTTTTGAGCTTAATCAAGAAAAGACAGTCAATGGATGTTAGTTTGCAGAAGGTGAAATAGTTGCTTGGATTTGACCAAGCAAAGGAGTTTGCTTTGGGTAGTGATGGGTGTTAAGGTTCAGAGGAAGAGTTTGTGTACCAGAGGATGCTAAGGTGAAAAGGTTAATCCTTAAGGAAGGGCACAAGAGTCATCTTAGTTTGCATACTGGAATGACTAAGATGTACCAAAATCTCAAGAAAACCTTCTGGTGGCAGGGCATGAAGGCACAATTTGTATTCGCCTATTTGAGTTTTCAAAAGGCAAAGGTTGAGCATTAGAGACCCGGTGGGACGCTACAGTCTTTGGATATACCGATGTGGAAATGGGATAGCATAGCTATGGACGGTTACCCATTTGTCACGAACATTGAGAGGTCATGATGCGATTTGGGTTGTGGTGGATCAGTTGACCAAGAGTGCTCATTTTTTGGCAGTGAATATGAGGATGTCCATGGCCAAGTTGGCTTAGTTGTATATGCGGGAGATAGTGAGATTGCATAGGGTGCCCAATAGCATTGTGTTTGATAGAGACTCGTGATTCACCTCTAGGTTCTGGTAGACATTGTAGGATGCTTTAAGGAGCACATTGAGGATGAGTTCTGCTTATCATCCTCAAACAGATGGGCGATCAGAGCGAGTGATCCAGTCTTTGGAAGACTTGTTGAGGACTTGTGTTTTGGATCATCTCAACAGTTGGGATGAAGTGCTACCTTTGATGGAGTTCACCTACAATAACAATTACCAAGCGAGTATAAGGATGGCGTTGTATGAGGCCTTATATGGGAAGAGATGTAGAACTCCCTTGTGTTGGTATCAAGATGGTGAATCTGTGTTGGTTGGGCCATAGTTGTTGAATTAGACCATAGAAAAGATGCAATTGGTGAGAGATGGGTTGAAGCCTCGCAGAGTAAGTAGAAATCATATGTAGATTGAAGAAGGAGACCCTTGAAGTTCGCAATTGGGGATTATGTGTTCTTGAGGGTGACCCGAACCACTGGCGTGGGAAAGGCTATCCACTCAAGGAAACTTTCTCCTAAGTTTCTTGGTCCCTATCAGATCTTGAGAAGGATTGGACCAATGGCTTACGAGATTGCCTTACCTCCTTAGTTAGCTAATCTCCATCCGATTTTCCATGTCTCCCAACTGAGGGAGTATGTGCCTGACCCATCTCACGTGTTGGAGGCTGAGGAAGTGCATGTTAGGGAGGATCTCATAGTGGAGGTACAACTAGTTGGTTTAGAGGATCGCCAAGTTAAACAGCTCCGGGGAAAATCCATCGGTCTTGTTAAAGTCATTTGGGACCGAAGGACAGGTGACTCTAAATGGGAGCTAGAGGAGGATATGAGGATGTCAAATCCATATCTATTTTCTGATAAGTCTTAATTTTCGAGGTCAAAAACTTTTGTTGTGAGGAGGTTGTAAGACCCCCTTTTTTTGATTTAAAAAGGCTTTGGGTCTTGCCTTACTAGAGGGCCCAGGGTCAGCCCACTACGGACCACCGAAACCCCCCTTTCCAGCCACTAACTCTCATTTTTGTCTTCTTTCCAAAAACAATCCACCTCTTTTCTCTCTTGTTTGAAATAGGAGCTCTACTAGGGCACAACAATATCCTCCCTTGAGCTTACTGAACGTTATCCTCCGCGTAAGTAGAACTCTAAACTCATGCTCCTTTTCGTTTCTTCTATTTGGAAGCTTTAGTTCCACTTTAACCTTTGCTAGGGTTTCAGTTTTTACCTCCTTTAGTTTTGTTTTCCAACTCCGTAAGTTGTAATCATGTCGTAGTGCTCTTCTTTTGGGGTTTGTTCTTGGGTTAGCACTTGTCAAGGTAAGGAAAACTAGAACTCCTTCTTTTTCTTTGAAATAGAGTGTACTTATTTTCGTTCTGGAATGTGCTGAGATGTTTAATTAATGATTGCATTGAATGGGGATGAATTTCATGTTTGGGTATTTATGGGTTAGAGAATTTTAGGTAGTTTAGAATGCAATTGGAATGAGAGATATTGATTGTTGCCATTGTTCAGTTTGATATCATCTATAAAACACTTTGAAATGAGTTTGAGAAGATAAAAGTGCAAGATACCAAATTGTGTAGTGGAACAAGTCAAAATCTCACAACCAAGAAGCATATGGTGTGGCGCTAATCATTTTCCTACACTACGCACTTTTCGTAAAATGAAGGTTCCTACTTCGTTAACCGTTGGATCGAGCTAAAATTTTAACAACTGATCCTTAACACATAGTTCTTGACTTTGACCGGTCGGATCTTGAATGGGAGCTCTATAGTTAGAGCAGTTTTTTATCGCAAGTTCCATGTAGTTTGGTTGTTGACAGCATTGACCTTTGTTACTTGTTTGGTGCATAACTTTCTGTATAGTTATTCAATTAAGTTGGTTCTTATTGCATTTGGTTCTTGATTCAATCATCTTTAATTTGAATATAAATACAAAATTTTTGGAGCTTTACACAAGCTATAGTTTTATTTCTAAAATCCCAAATCGTTTGCATAATGTTTTGTTAAGTTGGATTGGATAAAAATTATAAGAATTAGTTATTTTCCAAGAGAGACATATGTTATATGGTTTTTAATATGTGTTTTCAAATGCTTGTGTCAGAATATAGGAGATCCCATGGGGGAAATCTTATTTGATTTAATTAGTAGTGTGTTCATTGATGTAAGGAGTTGGTATTGGAGGTTTATCCTAATACTCTAATGTTCATTCAAGACTCATGTAGAGTGGAATGAGTCATGTGGTGAGAGGAGCAGAAGGTCCTATCTTTAAGAACATCCCCAGGGTTCTTATGATGGTTAAAGGGACTAACCTTGTGTGGTAGGGGGAAATCCATTGACAATAACTCTACAGGTAGTAGAAGTCACCACAAGTGCAAAAACCACCAAAAATCATACATCAATGTGTAAATCCAGATAATTGAGTCTAGAGTATCATTTGGTGTGATGGGTTAGTTGATATTGCTTAGCTTGTGTAATTGGTGCGTTGTTCTGCAATTCTTTTAAGTGTTATATATATATATATATATATATATATATATATATATATATATATATATATATATATATATATATATATATATATATATGTATATATATGTGTGTGTGTGTGTGTATTTCTTTTTCTTTTTGCAATTAACTTACCCTTCCTCTGCTTGTGTTATGTTTCCATGTGGTATTTTCCTTTTTGCAATGATCGCCAAATATTTGGTGTGAGCATATGTGGGAGCTCACAGTGATCGTAGTGATAATGGAGATGCTGCAATTTAGTTATGCTTGTTGGATTTTTCTCTATGATGGAACCCTTTTTAAGTTTGTTATCTTGTAGTTTCCTACTCTGTGAGCAAATTTCTAATTTAAACTAATCTGTGTTTAAATTCTGTTTATGACATTTGTTTTGTGCCTTAGGTTTCCTTTTTAATATATTTTGGATGACTGTAAAAGGTTAATTCTAATATACTTTTATCTTGACTCTATTTTATTATAATTATGCGACTTTTAATTTATTAAATTTATCTATTAAATGGGACATCAGATAATCTATTTAGTGAAATTTTGAAAATACCAATACGATTGCTATAGCTTGCTTCGTTAAAAAGTTTTTAAAAATGTAATATTACAAACACTAGTTCATTCCACGATAAACATGTGTGTGTATGTATTTGGATACAGGTATAATAAAATATGCTGTCCTTTGTCATGGTACATTTTGATTAAGTTCATTTGCCAAGCTCTATCATCAAAGATCATAACCGCTGGTTAAACGTGTCACAATAGAAGGAATTAATTTTTAGAGCTACTGCAGAAATTATTTAAACATTACATTCTTCGAAAGCTTTTCCAAGCAGGATATAACATTACTTTTTGCAGAAGAAATTATCGTAGTTGGAAAAACTTTATTTAATTTAAACACCAATGCATGTCTAAATAAATTATGTGATAGTCTTCTGGCAGACTTCGGCAAATTTAAAATGGCATTGTGACAATTACCTACATTAGAGTGACAAACTAACTCAAAGATACAAAAATATTCAGAAGTTCAAAAAATAATTTATCATTTTAAAGGGGAATGGGAAGTCAAACAAATAGAAGAACCAATTGTTAGATAATGATTAGCAAATGTGAGGCATTACATGTTACAAAATCGGATCCTAACTGTTTTTTTTCTTTTTTGTGTGTGTGTGTACAGTCTAGCATACAACAAAATCTGCTCAAGGATATGCAGCTTCGTACAAACTAGTTTCATGAAGCAGCATCCAGGACAAACCAATTTCGTCCTTCAAGAATTTTGAAGAGATGTTATTTAACAATGATTTAAACAATTGACATAAAATCAATTAGGGAATTTATTCTTGTCATTAATGTCTAATGCAGAACCACTTCAGTAGTTGCCAATGGTCAGCCATGTCAATTAGAGTAATTACCAAATGAAGTGACAAAGTTCTTCACTCCAAATCCAAGCCTTTTTTCATATTCTCATAGACCAAATAAGTGATACTAGCAGATGGAACAACTTTGAGCAGGTTAGGAAATAATCCTTTGTAGAATCCCCTTAACCCTTCATGCCTAAAAGTTCTCCTGAATACATCTGCCATCCCCATATAAGCACGTTGAGCCTGCATTCTGAAATAACCAGCCATGTTAGCTCTAATATCTATAAAAATGAAATTAACTTGTTATATGTTAAGCTGCAACTAACACATTACACAACCCAAAGTTACCTTGTTCTAACAACCTGCAATGGGTAAACACAGGTTGCTCCAAGGGCACCTGATACCGTCCCACATCCTAATTGTACAAGAGGACCAGGGTCTACAGAAAACCTCAGAATTTCAACACACAATTATAGCACATCTGGCACAGAACACGACATACAAAATATGTTCATTACCTTCATCAGGAAGAATATATTTCTTGGACATGTCTTTCAACGATTCATATGCAGCAAGATCTATGCCAGCATAAGGGATAATCCCCAGAATAGAAGGAATCAAACCCTTGTAAAATGCCCGGGGTCCTTCCTTAACCCATATATCTTTTGCGAGGCTTCCAAGACTGGGAAACTTTCCACCTTCACAAGCATGAGTTTGTATTCGTGTTTTAACAAGATCCAGAGGATATATTGCAGTTTGAGCTACAGCACCAGCCGTACCACCAGCTAGAAGCCGTCCCATAGTACCAACATCAGCCTTTGTTCCTTCTCCTTTAGCATTCACAATGAAGCCCTTTAGCATCTCATAGGTGTAAAATCTAATAGCACTCTCAGGGGCCACCTTCAGAACATTTAAGCCATTGCCTCGAAAAAATCCTAAGAAACCACCTTCTTTCCATATATATTTTACTGCAGGCATTATATGAGCTCGTGTTGTTTGCACTTGCAATACAACCTTCAAACGATCAAGGGGTGCAGTTGTTGTACGTGATGCAGCACCTGCTACACCTCCTGCAATCAGATAGCTACTTGCATGGATGTGTTTGCTAATCCCTGCTGGAATGACAGTTTGTTCCCCAATATCAACTAGGCATACACGCTCCAAATAATGATAAATGTTCTCAATGGTTGCTTCATGAGGGTAAAGCAGCAGAAAATCCCTCCATTCCCCAAATGTTATAACCCCATTATGATCCTTGTCAACACGCTCAACAAATCGAGCAAGTTCCACATCATCAATCTGAATCCCTATAAAAGAGAGACTAGTGTGGCTTATAGAATGAAATAACCACCAAAGTACATCAAGACCAAGAAGTCCCTAACTACACAGACAATACACTAAATAAATTAGAGACTGCTATTTAGCTCTGATATTTGCAATCAGAATAGAAATAAAGCTGTTTACATTGTACAATCTTGCAAATCGTCTTAGAATTTCATGTTATACTCAATTTAACCTCAAACTAGTCCATAATGTGAATGCTTCCCCCCACTTATGTAAGGGATTATTACACGGTTGGTTAGGGATCTCCACATGACGCATTGTTTTTATGATCTTAAGGTCGGCTACTTGTTACATAAAATTGGCTGGGGATAATGGATATGTGGTGGTTTCAGGTTCCGTACTATGTAATAATTGATCCATTTACTGGTTAATATAGAACTTTTAACACTCCTAACCTAACACAGGGATTAGATATGTCAAACGAAAAGTTCTGAACAGAACATTCGTTGATAGTTCAATAGCCGGTGATCTAATAACGGTTAACAATGAAATGAAGGTTGTCCCCATTTATTTACATATCATGAAATACCTGAGATAGAAATAAAAGGGTTAACACTATGTATTTGTCAATTAACAAGTGAGTCATAATCTTCCTATAATAAGCTCTCATCATTGATAAAAAGCGTATTGAAAACAAATACTTGTAAGTGACTCCTATCATAATCTTCAAATAAGCTCCAAGTTATCAAAATAAACTGACTGTAAACTCTCATCATTGATAAAAAGCGCATTGAAAACAAACACCAATTTGATAAATCCTTGTCATCACCATTTAATAGCGCACACATAAATTTTGGGTTAACAGCTTAGTTTACTGAACCAAGTCAATGTTACTTTAGGCCATGTTTGGAAAAAATGAAATCAGCTAAAAATAACTTATGGTCAGGCCAAAAAATGCAAGAAACAAATTCTTTTAAGTTTTCCAAACTCTGAATTGTTTTTTTCTTATATATAAGTTGTTTCTTAACTCACATTTATTTTTCCTTCACATATTTTTTTTTTCTCTAGAACTGCTTAATAAACAAGCAAACCAAAACGCAGGTCCTTGACGCAAAACGACAACCCAAAAACAAGTATGAGCATTCAGCGTGTATTGCGCACCTGCTCTCACAAGCGCGTGCCAGAGCTCCTCAGGCGAAATACACCCACTATGCTCCACATCGATCGCCTGAAATATCCGATACAGTTCCACCTCTTTCTCCTCCATGTACCTCTTGAACTTTCCATACTCCACCCGCCCATCCTTATCTGCACCGCACGCGCCGAGCAAGTCCCGCGCGTAGTCGCTCTCCGAGGGCATTCCCAGGGCCGCAAGCCCCCTCTCGATCAGCGCGTGGTCCAAGTACCCGCGCCCCTGCGCGTCGAAGAACCCAAAGAGCGCGCGAATCCGCGCCTCTCTCTGAGGCGCGCTTTCACCGGACGCTAACAACACGTGATCCATCGTCACCTCCGGTTCCTCGCTCTTTCTTCGGTTCGCGCCCATACAGTTCCGCTAGGTTCGGAGGGTGGATCGGATTCAGGGTTCGAGGAAAGCGAACGAGGAATGTGGTGGAAAAGGAATAAGTGCGGGCATCAATTAGGTAAAGAAGATGAAAGTGGTGATTATTTTTTTGGGGAAGGAATATTCGGAGTTGTGTGAGTGGGGGAAAAGACGCGATGGTGGCCGCGGCGGCGGCGGAGAGGGTCGCCGGCGGAGGGTGGGAGAACGAGAGAGTTGAAATTGGGAAGCAGCTTTTTTTGTTGTGGGCGAGAAGTTATTGGTTGAGACGAAAAAAAGAATAATAAAAAGACAGAAGAAAAGAAGAACGTGATGAACTGGTGGCAGGAGTGTATCTGACAGCGTAGTGTGCAGTTTGAGTTTTAACTGCCTGCACTATTGCTTACTTACCATTTAAGTCAAACTTTTAAGAGAAAGTTCTCTCCATTTTTAAAGGTTTTAAAATTTATTTTTTTTCTATTACTTTTTCACATAAAATCATGAAAAAAAAATCCGATAAAAACAATTATGGAATAGAAAAGTAACTTTTCTCTTATCAATTTTATTATTATTATTTTTGTTTTACTGTATGGATAATATATCATATGTGATAAGCCGAAATTTTTTATTTGAAAATAATATAATATAATATATCATATATGTATTTTAAAAAATGTACAACAAATTTTTAAAAATATGATAAATATATGTTTATCATAGTATGAATCCAAATTAAAATTATATATATTAAAATTATTAATAAAAAAATGTAAATTATTATTATCATAAAATATTATTACTTTATGAATTAGACACTTTATTGATGAATATAGATAAAATATCATAAATTATCAAACACAATTACGTGATATAATTTAAAGTATTAATGCATTATAAGTTATTTTAAGGAAAATAGTCTATTTTTAATAAATGAGTTTCATTATTTTATGTTTCTAATATTTAGGGCGAAAAGATACTAAAATCCTATGAGAATGGGAAAAAATTAATTGCTTAAAAATGTTTAACTAATATTGGGGAAAAAATTTTGTCTTGTGATGGTCTTAGATTTCTAAAACAAGTTGGTGTATGTTATAATAAATATGCCTCGGATTTGTTTTTATATTTTTATTTACTCAATTAAGTCCTATATTTTTTTAAATAGAATCGATGTAACACTAGTGTAAAAAAGCTTTCCGCGTCATCGACTAATGATGCTTTACAAGCCAACATAGTAAAAAAACACATGGTGGCAATTTCACAATTAAGGGAAACTATTTACCAACAATTGGACAATAAATCGTCATGCAAAAATTTAAACGAGGGAAATGATGATAGTTGAGGAATGAATTGTTGTGCAAATGGCAAAATGGTGACGATTAATAGACGAACAATTGTTGAAAAGCTGAGACGAGAGAAATGACGACAGTTGCATGCAAAGTCGTTGTCGAATCTCTTCCCATACATTGTCATGGCACTCTCACGCGCTCATTTCATTGCTTTCTTCTTCTTTCTTTCATTTTCTCTTGTCACTTCCGCACATTGCCAATTCAAATGTCGTTGCACAACCGTCATCCATTTCTCCCTTCCATTCCAGTGTTGTTCGCACATCCTTTTTGTCTTGCAAGAAGTCATTGTTGGTGTCATTCCTTATAGGGGTGACAAAGCAGAGCGGGCCAGACAGGTTGACCCGCTAGTAAAAATGCGGGACATTGTAGCTTGTGCAAGCACAGAGTGAGGCGGGCAAGCCAACCCACTTGCCTTTTTTCACTTACCTTAATGAAATAATTAATCAGCAAGCAACAATAAGCAATACAACCTTCAGTATGGAAGGTACTTGGACTAAATTCTCATTCAAAGTGATTATGATACAAATGTCTCCCATGTTGTAAATAATTCAATTGTAATTAACTCCAACTATATATAAATCATGAAACACGTAAATATCACAAAAACAAGGTGCTTGAAACCTTTACAATGTCATTGTACAAAATATTAGTTTGGTATATAAATATAGTGTACATGTATCTCGGGTGTTACTATATTGATATGAGTTTTAGAATGATGAAATTTGTTGTTATGGTTATATAAAAGAAGACATTAAATCAGGTAAAGACTTGAAAAATCACATAGAATTTAAATGAGATGGAGATTTCATATCATTAAATGTTTTTCTTGTTTTGATATAATTGTGAATGACCTTCTTGTTATCGAAAGAGACAACCAAAATTATCTTTTCCACAAAAAATAAAATAAACAAACTCAAAAGTTATGAATTAAACTGAGTGATATTTTATAAAATCAAAAGCTAAAGTCAAAGTTTCATAAATCATTAGTATCAAGTTGCTATCCATGTAACAATACATGTTCACATTTACAATTTACAACTAATTCAATCATAAACATTTTAACATGATTTCTAGGATAATCAGAAAAAAAAAAGTTATACATTTCTTTTCAGCTGCTACAGATTTAACTCTCAACAATAAATGTTTGTTTTATTTAAGAATGAAGTGAAATTGCAACTTTTTAATGAAAAATGTTGTTGAAAAGCTAAGTTTTCTCATAGTAATAACAAATAAACATCTACCTTCTTGTTCATTATGCATAATAAATCCTTTTAAATGTCTCTACCAATAATGTGGGCTAACCCAACCCGTAGTTCAAAACATATGTAGGGCAGACCATAACATTCAGTCCATTTTTTAAAAGCGAGATAAGTTAGCCCGACTCGCATTTTATGGGTCAAGTGCAGGGCATGCCTAGTTCATTGGCATGCCCAACCCAGCCCACATTGCCACCTTTAATTCTTTGCTCAACCAAGCCTCTACCATTGACCAATTCCCTTCCACCGCTACTCTAACATGTTATTTGCATACACTCGTTGTTGTGCACATCTTTTTCATGTGTTCCTCCCTCTCTATTCGCCATTAGTGTCTCATATCTCCCATTTCCCCATTACAATTGCTTTGGTTAGCCTGCACTGTCCATTTCTTTATTGGCTTTCCTCCAGTGCTACTTTCCATTCTAGGTAAGTTTTATTTTTAATTTTGTTTTGATTTTTTTTAATTTGATTAATATTTATTATTTATAAAATTATATGTGATTTGTAGATATTTGATTAATTTTATTTAGAGAAATTTGATTTATTGAATGCACTGTTATATTTATGTTAGACTTTGATTTATTGAATGCACTGTTATATTTATGTTATACCCTACAAATGTTATTATACTTTTTCAATTTCTGGTTAGATTATGTTATGAAGTATTAAAAATATTTATTTTTCTGAATGTGTTGGAATTGAGTCTGGGTTGTCCGACCTGTGACAATTATTATTATTTATTTTTTATTTGTTGTACTTATTCATTAGGCGATCCTTAGTTTTCCGTTTGAAATTCAATACATGGATCGAAGTTGGACTAATTTACCACATATAAGTGATGATTTCGAAAGAAGGGTGGAAGAGTTTACACAATTTTCTCAACATAATGATGGTAGTGTAGGAAACAGAGTAAGGATAAGGTGCCTTTGTGTGAATTGTTTGAATGGGAGAAGATTGGATGTTGCTGAAATTAGAGATCATCTTTTGTGCGATGGATTTGTGAAAAATTATACAACATGGATGGGGCATAGTGAATTGTTAGACATGCCAAGTGTGTTCGAAACACGTGAATTTTTTCTATTGGACAATGGATTATATATTAGAGGGCAATATAATCCTTTGCTGAAGCAGTGTAGGAAATATGTCTACCGATGCAGAAACTCCATTATCTCCTGGTTCAACTAACTTCACACAATTATCAGCAATGTTAAAGTTAATGAATTTGAAGACATTGGGGAAACTATCATTATATGCATCGCATAATTTTTTATTTATTTTTCCTTATTTGGCTTTTTTAATGATGATAATACATAACTTACCTTGTTGTGGTTTATACTTTTAACGACAGTTGTGGGAAGCATCATTGTTTGTGTTAGACTTTTAATGGTGTTTGATTCTAAGACGATTCAAAAACTGTTGTTAAAAGCCTTTTATGCAATAGTTATCTTTTTGTTAAATCAACATTAATGATGTTAAAATGGTAATCACATGTTAGTCTAAACCATACCAGTCATTAGCATGACCCTTCTACCACAACCACTGTAACGATAACCATCTTCCTTCTCTCTCCCACCGTCGACATTATTTTCAAACCCCATCTTCCCCTTTAGTTCCCCAAAATCCTCCTCCCTTCCCCCAACTCCATCGTACTCCATGGTACCCCACATACAACACACCTATTGTTCTTACTAGAATGAAGTGTGACTCTCCCAATATGGAAAAGTTACTCTTAAAAAGTTGAGTTTATACCTTTGAGGATTGATCTTTATTGAAGAAGATTAAGCGAAGTCCAATTGCAAAAGATTCTCTAACACTCAAGTCAATAAGATTAAAAAAATATGAGTATAAAATGAATAAGAAAATTGAGTGAGTAATCCTTATAACATTTATCTGTATTTATATGCTCTTGGACCTAGGTTGAAATAGAAAAGATATTTTAAATTAATAAAATATATGATTGATTGTTAGATGTTTTTCATTCAATCAATTATAACCACACACACACAAATATCTAAGTTATATGGTGGCACTCAAGTTGGTTGGATTTTATATTATGTCATGATACATATATATATATATATATATATATATATCTTAGATATGTTTCCCCTTCCTTGACCATGGAAACCTCTGTCTCAACCTTTTCTCCAATTCCCTTGCCCTAACCACATATAGCTTGGTCATGTTGTACAAAGTGTCCCAAGGCCTTTGATTGGACAAGTTCTTTTATCATACCGCATGCTTTATGTCATTCTTTTGTAGTGTGACCTTGGTTCTAGTGATGGCTACACCACTTGGTTGGATCAATAAATGGGGAGAGTGCAGGTTATCAAAGTCGTACTAGTTTGAGATTAAACACCTCATGGATGATAACATCTTAATTAGTATTAAAGGGAGTGTAATTTTTGTCCTTACTTACAAGCCTTCTCTTAAAAGCTTGTGCGATATTTTGAAGCAGAGGTAGGTGAAGCCTTCGTCACCTTTTTCTAACGTTTGAGCTTTGTTAAGACCAAACAAAATAAAAACCCACTAGATAAAGTGGTTTTTTATTATAATAAAACATATATAATTAGAAATACATGATATAATATTGAAACAAATTGACCAGACGATACAAGGAAGAATTATAATATATACGTAGTATTAAGCGATTTAACGTATATTGTTGTAGTTATAGCCTACTGATTCAAATAAGATGAATTATAATATATACGTAGTATTAAGATGATTAAAGCTACTACGAAAGCTATTCAAATAATTGAAGAACTTATCAAGTCATTCCTTATACATAAAAATTATGAGATGCCGATCAAGTCAATCAAATTCAAAATTCATCATATGCTTCGAGTTTGGCAATCCATCGTACTTTTCAATATAAGGCCATTTCCACTTTGTAGGAATAACACAATTCGTTGATGCGATCAAATTAATACTATTTTTTAATGCAATTTTAGTATTGCTTTTAGTAGCCAAGAATATTAGTTAGGGTAAAACTAACCAAAGTTGTCTCCCAAAAATACTTTTAACAAATTAGTTTTTATAAAACCTACATTAAAAAGGTTAGGCAAATACAATAAAAATAAGACTTATTACTCGCTTGGTCTCCACTTTGGTTGGAAAGTTTCAAGTTGGTACCCACTTAACTTTTTGTTTCAATTTTGTCCCAACTTTTGAGAAAATGCCTCAAGTAGGTCATTTAAAAAAAAAATATTAATGGCGTTAACAACATGGTATATGTTAATCTATGATTTTTTAAATTTATTTTTATTCTTTATTTTTGCAAAAAAAAAAATTATTGTCCACATGTCAAGTCCCTAGTGTGACACGTGGCACTATTAGTGTCACGTGGCAAGGGAGTGCCACATGTTAGTGTCAATGACAAGTGTCATTGTCTTGATTTTAATTTAGTCCCTATAAATGTCTCTTTGATTCAATTTACACTACAAGAAAATGCTTCATTAGTAACCAATTTTAGTGACCAAAAGTTGTTAGTTACTATAATTATTAATTTAGATACAAGTTTACAAAGTAAAAAAACCATTGGTTACTAAAATAGTTACTATTATGAATAAAAAATTATAATTGGTCACTAAATTGGTTTTTAAAATTAGCTACCATAGTTTTGGCTACCAAAGACAACTGGTCACTAAAAATTAGCTACCTAAGTTATAATAACCAAAATAACTTAGTTACTAAATTGCTCTCTAATTAATTAGTGACAAATTTAGTGACCAATTATAATTTTTTATTTATATTAGTGATTATTTTAGTAACCAATAAATTTTAATTTTGTAAATTGGTATCTAAATTGGTCATTATAGTGACTAACAACTTTTAGTCACTAAAATCGGTTACTAATAAAATATTTTCTTATAGTGTTAGTTCCAATTTTTTTCAAAATATAGCAATATTGTCCCTCTCCAAATCGAGACCAAATTTATTATTTATATAGATGTTATACTGATATTTTTATTAAAAATGAATTTTTAACATATTAAATTATTATATTATTAATCCATGTTTTTGTTAATCTATGCTTTTTTATAAGATTAAAACTAATTAAATATAAATATTTTTTTTAAAACAAAATTAAGTATTTAAAACTAATATATTATTAATCCATGTTCTTTTACAAGAATAAATTAATTAAAAACATTTATACAAATAATAAATTTTGTCCTCTTTTAATTGGAACCAAATTTATTATTTGTATAAATATTATAATAATATTTATATTAAAATTTATTACAAAAACATATTTAACAAAACATAGGTTAATAATATACAATAATGTAATATGTTGAATATATCATTATAACATTTATACAAATAATAAATTTGGTCTCAATTTTGAGAAGGACAATATTGCTTTATTTTGAATAAAAATTGTGATTAAATTGAATCAAAGAGACATATATGAGAATTAAATTGAAATAAAAAACAATGACACGTGGTACTGATATTAACACGTGCCATTGTCCTGTCACGTGGCATTGCCCTACCACGTGGCATTGTCAATGCCATGTGTCACACTAAGGGCCTGACACGTAGACAACAAAATATTTTGCAAACAAAAAAATAAAAATAAAACTAATTATAAAAGATTAAAAAAAACATAGACTGACACGTGACATGTTGTTTACATTGTTAGTAATTTTTTGAAAAGACCTAATTGGGGTCTGTTTTAAAAAATTGGAACGCAATTGAAACAAAAGTTTTTAATTGGATATCAACTTGGAACTTTCAACCAAAATGGGGATCAAGCAAGTAATTAGGCGCAAAAATTATTGTGCTAAATCTTTGTAAGCAATGCACCAAGATAATTAAAATGAATTAAAGTGAAAATGCTATGCAAATTTTAATGCACCTAATTAGATGAAATTAGGGGATTGTTTTGCAATAAAAAAAATGAAAAATGTAAAAGACTTGAATAAAAGTGATGAAATTAGGTTGATTTTCCCACTTTTTGAAATTACGATTCTGCATTAGTTTTTTTTTTTTAATTTTTATTCAATTAATTGAAAGGTAGAGAACTCATATTAATTAAAGTAACTACTCGATTAATTTGTTTAGAATCCTATTTATTCCATCATATATGCTTAAGATTCAATTTGTACTTTATTCATTACACCGTATATGAGTAAAGTACTGCTATTTTTATAAAATTTATATAATTACTATTTTACTCACACATTGGGCTGAAATTAGGCCCCCCTAAAGGTTTCTTAAGATGTCTCCTAATTAATTTCCCTAAGTCTCTTTATATAGAAATTAGGATAGACCCTTTTTTTCCTTTTCTATTGTTGTAATCTTCTTTTTGTTAATGTAATATCCTCCAATTATTTTTTAAATATATCCTCTTTCTCCATGATAATTTTGGTTGTTGTAGAGATCTAAAAAAATTTAAGAAGATCTGGACATTTTTCAAAAGATTTAGCAGTTATTATCTCTTGATATTTTATGATATAATTAAATAAATAATTATTTAAAAATATAAAAAACAATTTTCTAAAGATATATTTTCCTCAAATTATCTTTTATCATAAATATTATTGCATTATGAAAGCCCTCACAATTGAAAAGACAAAGAAAATCACATAAGCACTTTTCTATTAGCTTTCTACGATTTCTTGCTTTTCATGCTGGTTTTGCTATCTTCATGTGATGATTGGCTTAACTCCTTATGATTTTGATTATTTGCTAATTTTAACTTAATTTTGGAGGTGTCATGAAGCTTTAATAAATTAATCCACGCTTCCATGATCTTATCTTAGTTCTAGCTCCACCAATACAACTCAAAATATCCAAAGCACATTTATGCAACTAAAAAGTTATTTTTAACATGTTTTTGTAACTTATGTTAGAATCTTAAAGCGAAACATTTGTGTTTGGACAAAACTAAAAGGGTGTGAATTGGCTTCTTAATAAAAATTGGACTTTTAAAAAGTTTTCCCCTTTTTAAAATTTGATTCACTAAAAATTCCGTTAAAATAATAAACAAATAATTAAAGAGAGTAAGGAAAGAGAAAATTACACAAGATATTTTACACTGGTTTGAATCAAAAGACCTTACATCCAATTGTTAATCTCTCTAAAGAGGGATTAACTCAAACACTAAAAATAAACTTATTACAAATAGAAATAAAAATAGTTTATGATAGAAAACATATCTCTTAAAGCCACAAGAGGTGAAAAACACCTCTCTTGAAATCCACAAGGGATGACCACCTACTTTTGAGTTCCACAAAGGATAAAGACACTTCTCTTGAGTCACACGAGATAAAGAAACACCTTCCTTGAATCCATAAGGAATGAACATCTATTTGAATCATATAAAGGATGAACAACTTCACCAAGCAACAACAATAACACTCAATCACTCAACATCACACTTGATGAAATTTATCGCTCTACCCATACTAGTTTTCAAAGCTTTTCCACACAGAGTTATAACCCAATTCTTGTATCTTGTAAAGAGAATCGTCACTTTCATTTATAGAAGCCACTTTCGAAATTAGGTTAAGAATATGAAATGTCAAGTCACAACAACTACTGATAATTAATTATAATAAGTGATAATCGATTATCCTAGCGGCTTTTCTCAAAAATCACTTTTCATTGAGATAATTGATTACCACTAAGAATAGTCGATTATTCCAATGTTAATTGCAAAAGCAAAACTTCCCCTTAAGTTTCTCAATGCACTATTGCTTGGGATCTATCTTTTGAGTTATGACCTTCTACTTTTACTATCTTAAATGACATACACATATTACATTTCTTCAACGAGCAAAATTATAAGAATTTAAAAGAACTCTTGAATTCAGGCATTGTTTAACTCTTCAACACTCCTCCATGAATCATTGTTACATCTTTCACACTTCTCCATAAGTCATCATCATCAAAACTCTATTGACTCAAGATGTCTATCTTTTTCTTTTCATAAACTTTGTGGACATTTTCGTCATTAAGTCCATATTCTCGGAATCAGAGTCATAATCTTCTATTTTATCTTTGCATTTGGAAATTTCAAATTTAAAGGTAATGTGTTTTTTCTTTCTTTCTTCCTCTTTATCATTTAGTCTCCCTAATTATAACTCATGCTCTCTCAATTTCCCAAAGAGAGCAGCCATGGACATATTCACATAATTTCGTACTCCGTTATTGCGGTGACCTTTTGGTTGCCAAGACCTGTTCAAGGATTTCAAAATTTTTATATTGAGTTCATTAATGTCAAAATTTTTACATAACCCAAAGAGCTAATTGACGATGGGTGAATCTTTTCTGAACATCATATATTGTTTCCCCTTGTAGCATCCAGAACATCTCATATTCTTGAATTAACGAGTTCTTCCTAGCACGTTTTACATAATTTGTTCCTTCATATGTTACCATTAAAATTTCTCACATTTTTTGAGCACTTGTACAAATTGAAATTCTATAAAATTTATCAAGAGTTAGTGTAAATGAGATTATATTTTTGGCTCTAACATCATATCGAGCCCTTCTATTTTCTTTCGCAATCAATTGTGAAAAAGGCTTAGGTGCTTACATATCCTTAACAATAATAGTGGGAACAAAAGGACCATCTACAAGTGCATCCCAGAAACCTCTATCAGTAGACTCTAAAAGTATTTGCATTTTTACTTTCCAAAAAAGATAATTTTCCCCAACAAATAAAGGGGGTTTATTAATCAAAGCACCCTTCTCAAATGTTTAACTTTGTCTAACTATTTTTGAAGAATTTGAATGACTATCAAAGCAAGCTCTTATACCAATAGTTATAATCGTGTAATGAAATATTTACATTTGGATAAAATCGAGAGGGGGTGAATTGGTTTCATAATAAAGATTGTGCTTTTAAAATTTTTCCCCTTTTTAAAATCTTATTCAAGAAAAGATCGATTCTGTTAAGATAATCAACAGATAATTAAAAAGAGTATAGAAAGAGAAAATTGCACAAGGTATTTTAAATTGGTTTGGATCAAAAGACCCTATGTCTAGTTGTCAATTTCTCTTAAGTGGGGTTAACTCAAACTCTAAAAATAAATTGATTACATATAAGAATAAGAACAATTTAAGATAGAAAGACACCTCCCCCGAAATCCACAAGTGATGAACACCTCCTTTGAGTCCCTCAAAGGATGAAGACACCTCTCTTAAGTCACACAAGAGATGAAGAAACATCTTCCTTGAATCCACAAGGAATGAACACCTCCTTTGAATCACACAAAGGATAAACAATTTTACTAAGCAACAACAACATTCAATCACTCAAGATCACACTTGATAAAAGTTATCACTCTACCTACACTAGGTTTTCCAAGATTTTCCACACAGAGTTATAATCTAACTCCTGTATCTTGTAAGGAAAACTCTCACTTTCATCTATAGAAGCCACTTTTAAAATTAGGTTAGGAATATTAAAGGTAAAGTTACAACTATCATTGATAATCGATTATCTTAAGTGATAATTGATTATCACAATGGTTTTTATCAATAATCATTTTTAACTGAGATAATTGATTATCACTAAGAATAATCGATTATTCTAGTGTTAATTACAAAAGCTAAATTTTCTCTTAAGTTTCTCAGTGGACTGCTGCTTGAGATCTACCTTTTGACCTATGACCTTCTACTTTTACTATCTTAAATGACATACATAGATTACATGACTTCAACAACCAAAATTATAAGACTATAAAATAACTCTTGAATCCAAGCATTCTTTAAGTCTTCAAAACTTCTCCATGAATCTTCATTAAGTCTTTCACACTTCTCCATAAGTCATCGTCATCAAATTTCTTTATTGAAACAAGATATTCATCTTCTTTTTGTCAACAATTTATGCTCAATAAGCCTAATTATAACAAACCATAGTTAAAACAATATTTAAAGCATAAATACCAATTAAGAAACCAAGATTAAAGGCTAAATGAGGGCATGAATTTGTACTCATTAAGGAAGTTGGGTCTTTGTAACATTTGGTGTGAAAGGTGAAAACCAATAAGTCTCGTTGATCATATGCTCGTGAGTCACTTGATTAGTGCCTCTAAGCCTAGTAAGAGGACATGTTATATTGTTGGTTCAGTTTACAACTAGCATTTAATTATCGAATTGAAGTTGTTGTGTATATCTCTTCATTGGTACCTTTTGACATTGTGTATCATGCAACGATTACCTATATTCTTAACAAAATATTTTTACGTGGAAGTTGGTTGAGAGTTAACAACTCTTGAGTGTTTTGGGTTTGAGCCTCTAAGTCCTACTTAGAGTAGTGAGTGATCTAATCCTTGTTAAATATACAAAATTGTTCATGGAGAGCTTGAAACTCATCTTGATATTGATTCAACTTGACCTAATGTTGGTCTCGCAAGAGCTCTAGATCGTTGTCAAATTTGTCTCGCATGTTGGCTATTGCATATTGGAGATTTTCCTCATTGTTTTGAAGGAGATTCTCCATTTGTCCTATGAAGTCTTCAACGATTGAAGAATCTATCTCAAGAATTGACAATGATGATGTGGTAGTTTGGCTTCTGACAAGTACTATAAGACATGTGATCTGTTAATAGTTTTACCCAGGCCCCATAGTGAGTACCAAATGTTTCTTACTAGAAAGGAATGCATCTCTCATAAGATGGAAAAGGTGATATTCCTTGGAAGTTGAGTTTATAACATTGAGGATTGATCTTAGAGTTGTTAAAAAAGATAAAGGAAGATCCACCTACAAAAGATAAATGGCGCTTAAGACAATAAGAGAAAAATAAATATAAGTGTAAGATGAATAAGAGAATTGAGTGAGTGCTCCTTGTGGGATTGATTTGTATTTATAGGGTTTTGAGCCTAGGTCAAAATATTCCAATTTTTTTTTAAATAAATGAAATATATTATTTTAATTATTAAATATTTACCATTCAATCAATTATAACCACACACACACACACACACACACACATATATATATATATATGTATATATATATATGTATATATATATATAAATGTTCAAGTTATCCTATGACATTCGATTTGGTTGGATTTAATCCCTTCCCCCTCAATAACACCCCACAACCAAGGTGTCACAACTATACTTAATAAGTTTCAAGCCCAACCTCTAATAAAAGTAGTTTAATAAACTTCTTACTAAATTACAAAAACGAGTCTAATCTAGCTAACAAGTAGATTTTGACCATGCATGCACACACATAAATCCCTAAATCTTGTCAAATAGTTACTTCTAACAAGGTTAATTCCATATGATGTTACCAAGCCCAAGAACCTCCTTTGAGTCTTGCAACACTATTTTTCTCGATATGGTACTAATAAACTATCAAAGTAAGGACAATCCTTTTACAACCCTCATTCTGTGTTCTTCAAACCACTACACTTATAGTCATCCCCACCCGGGACATTACCTTATGCAGCCACAACAATGCAACAACCATGCATGCACACACATAAGTAGATTTTGACCACTCATCAAGGCTCTACAAGGCCTCTCATATATATAGACGCTTCACTAACTCATAACTTAGATAAATGATTCAAAACTCCACTACGTTCCTCTTCTTAGCTGTGGATTAGTTTAATGTTATCATCATTTATTCACAATTACCTTGGCCATCACCTTCTATAGTAATTGGTATTCCCCTCAAAACCTCACCACCTGTAAATTTTGACTGGAGCCACCTAGAGCCACCATTGTCACCCTAAGGTCAACAACATGTCATCTCTCATATGGAAACATAACAAATAATTCATCATTTAACATGCATTCACTCATGCAATCAACAAATATAAACACAAGTATACTACATTACAACTTGTGTTCTATATCATTGTGCCGACCAAGCTTCGTGTTTCCAGACATTCACTATATCATAAATAATGCACACATACATATTAATAAAACCAACAAACAAGCAACTAACAAGTTAACTTCCCTTACCTTACAAAGAACTTGACTTCTCTGCAACCACACAAATACATGAGTATAGCTTCACCTACTTACTATGCACAATGAAACAACATCGTGGTGTGCCTTGGTTCCTTTTCTAAGTATCTTGGATATCTATAAGGAGTGACATTATACTCCGCAACTTTGCTCTTTATATGATCTTGTGTGATGTTTCATTTAATTAAGCATGTTTATTAAATGGGATGTTACATATCTTCTTATTTCTAAATCACTACTCCATTAATAACCCTCGTGTCCAAGGATGTCAAAAATACATGTGCTCATGGGTATTCGTGATGGATAGTTGGTACCCGCAAGTAACAAATACTCGTAGGTAGCGGGTATTTTAATACGCGCTTATAAATAGATCGGGTGCGAGTATCATACTATTCGTACCCGCGGATACCCATTACTCGTAAAAAATTAAAATTAAAATTAAATTTATGTTTTATTAAGTTAAATTTAATGAGAATTATATTTATATTTATATTTTATTAGATTAAATTAAATTTAAATTTAAATTATATATAATACAAGTTATATTTTATTCTACATTTTTTTGTAATTTTATTTAAATTTAAATTTAAATATTTATAAAATATTTTTTTTTAATATTTACGGGTGGATTTTTTGGTCATAGGTCGAGTTGTGGGTAGGCACTATCCGTGTCCGACTTGACCCGTTGTCATCCCTACCCACGTTAGTGAACCACCTATGTCATGCGACCAACATGCATCGGACAAATTAGTGCACCATAACATATAACTAGTGGCGAAGCTCTTAAGGAGCAGGCGTGGGCCACAAACCCCAAAGTTTTTCAATTTTTTTCAATTATATGTATCTTTTAAATTAGGTAGTAGTATATTGAAAAAAATGAAACTTAAATTAGGTATTTTTTATTTCTTTTAAAAAGTACGATATTTAATGTTAATAAATAAAAAACATAAAATTAAATATAATAAAGAAAAAAAATTACTAAGATAGTTTTCATTTTCTCTTCCTATTATCTTTTGAGTTTTTCATATGTTATACTCATCTTTCACCCTTACCTAATTTCTTTTGTTATCAAAGAAAAAAAAAAGTTAAACAGAAACTCATTATTTATATCTTTTCTTCCATCTTTAAAGGAAAAAAAGTAACTTTCTCCTGTCTCATTTGGTAGTGAAATACTTGTTTAATACTTAGCACTATTTTTCATCTCATGACATTTTTTGTATTATTTTTTTATGAATATAGAAGAGTAGGTAATGTATTATGTGATTTTTTATAGACAATTATTAAGTGGACTTGATTATCATAATTTTTTGTAGTAGTTATGTGTCTCAATTTTTGATTAGATTATGATAAATTATTTTTTTGTCTTAAACTTTTTTTTTAAATAGGTATATTAAACAAAACAAAAGAATAAATTCATTTTTTAAAATTGATAAAAGAAAAGTGAAGATCAAAATAGGACAATATCATTGCTTATCGTATAACAATGAAATTAAATGCTTATGATGACTTTTGAATCAATATGTGCACATTTAGTAAAATGGAAAATGAATATTTTACAAATGATATGGTTATTTATATTGAAAAAAAGAGCTGAAAAATTTAGTTATGATTGAATTATTTGATAAGTTTAAGAATATGAAAAAATGATAGACAATCCTTTAGATATGTGTAGTTTCTTTTATAGTTATAGCTATACTAAATTATGTATTCATTTTTACTGAATTAATGACAGTAATGTTAAATATATAAATTTTAAGTATATTATTTTGGCTCCCCAAAAATTTTGGTCAAGATTTGCCACTGCATATAACATCTTCAATGTCTAACACTGACATCATCTAACACTTGCACCTCAAGGGTCGTCTACTTAGTCAAATTGCATTGGTCGTCTAACGCATATATTTAACACTTAGTAATCCACTCAGTGTTGAACACATTTTTCATATAATTAGTGCAAACTGCACTTAGCATTTATCCTCACTAATAATTGCATTATCATGTTTTATTTATAGTTTTTTATCTTTTTTTTTATATTTTATTATTATCTTTTTAGATATTTTAGGTTTTATTTAATAAAATTGGAATCAATAAGTATTTGGTTTACATATTTAATATTTTGCATACAAGTGGAAATATTAAAGACATTATGAAAAATATTAACAAAATTTGATTATCAAAGTTATCAAGAAGAGGAGATGGAATGTAAGACCCGAGAAATTTAATTAATTAATTAAATAATTACAAATGCGAGTAGTGGAAGCCTTTATGACAATTAATATTGACATTTATGATATGGAAAAGTACTAGCTGAAGTGGTTGAGAGTACTTGATTGTGTTGAGAGAACTTGGGTTTAAGTCCTACGTATGCAATTTATGTGTTATTTAATTGGTTATTATTTTAATAATAATATGCTTGATCATGATGAGTGATAATATAATCCTATATTTATAAGAATTATCATGAAACATGAATTGGTTGAATTGGTTGTGTATTGACTTGACATTGACATAGGTGTGGGTTTGAACCTTGGTAGACACAAATTAAGTTTTCTTTTTGCCAAAATTTTTTTTGGCATGGATGTGAAGGGTCAGAAAACCCTAGCCATTTGGGAGATCAGCTGTAGGGGCTGGGAAGACATCTAAAAATAGTCATTGAATAACCATTAAAACCATTTTAATGTCAATTTTTGTTTCGGCCATTAATGCAATTAAAATGAAGGTTGTAGAGTGAGGGTAATAGGGAAATTGGAGAGATAGAGTGTCCTTTTGGTACAAGCACAAAATTAGCACTAAAACATAGGTGTCGCAACCGAGATCGCGACGGGACGACAAAAATCATTTAAAAAAAGCAGAGGAGTCTCCACCATAGTTTATTATGGAAAACTATAGAAAAACCTTTAAAAGAATGGTCTTCAAAACCAAATTTGGATCGGTTACGTGTGGGGAAGGTATTAGCACCCCACAACGTCCGTCTTAAGACGGTTCCTTCTTTAATTAAGTGTGCAAGATAGAATTCGATGTTTAAAATATTTTTTATTCCCTAAAAAATCAAACAAAATAAAAACACCTACAAAAATATTAAAGATTAAAATAAAATTATTTTTTTATATTTTTGGCCCGACGAGGATTGTACCTCGCTCCTACGTATTTCCATTTGGAAAATCAGGGATAACGTAGTTCTTTGTACAAATATTTGTTGTTTGATATTATTATTTTGTTTTTTTTAATTTTCTAGATTTTTATGTATATGTATATTTTATTAATATCAAGAGAACTCGAGATTCTACATGATAAAAGATTTAGTTACCAAGCAAATCCGAGATTTGACATGATATTAAAAATAATTTTATAATTTTATATTTTTATTGTTATTAATTTCCTTTTAAGAATAAAAAACGCCTACGAAGAAGTGTTTTGATTACCAAGCAAGTCCGAGACTTGACATGGTATGCAATACTTATATCAAAGAAGTAATATAATTTTTTTTATTTTTTTTTATTTTTTGTTTAGAGAGAATTAAAGTCTACGAAAGAAACCTTTTTATTTATCAAGATAAAAATAAAGGAAAAGAGAAAGGTTGAGCACAGCAACGACAAACCCAAAATCATTTAACATGAGAACCCCGAACACATTTAATCATACAACAATTCAAACAATCATTGATGTTATAAGAGAATTATGAAAAGCATTAAGAGCAAAGAAAATTTACCTCTTAAGATGACCCCCTTTTGTGTGTGTGCTCTGTGATAAAAAGGAGAGGGGTTTTTTGATTTTTTTTTGTGCCTGCATTGAAGAAATTTTGTGCTTATATAGGCCTCTTGGGTACCACTGAGATACTAGTATTTAATTATAATAAAATATATGGGGAAAAAATTGGTCTTGTTATATTGTTGCATAATATCCACGGTATTGATTATAATTATTAACAAAATATTTCATGTAATTACTAGAATCATATTTTCTATCACATAAAGATCGTGATCAAATCATAACATATTATTCATATAATTAATTCTAATTATTACCAGAAATACTTTCTTCTAAATATTAAAATCGTACCATTCTCTAAAAGTATTATTATCGGGAATATTTGCTTCTAATTAAAATAATACCTTCCCAGACTGACAACGCACATAAGTGTAAATGCACGATATTTATTCAAATTATTATATAAAAAAAATATTGCTCTTAATATTATACGCTTATCTAAAAACAGAAATTATGAAATGTCCTTTTTTGACATGTCATGGGAAGAGTGTAAATAGCAAACAAAGGGGGTAAAAATATGTAAAACATTTGGGCTCATGAAAAGAGTGTGATAATTAAAATAAATTAGATTCTCCTGCTCTTCGGTTTTTTTTCTTTTTTTTTCTTTCTTCCTACGGTAAAATTAAAGTTTAAAAACCTACCATCAATCAAAACATATTTTTTTTATTTTATTTTATTACTTATTATTATTATTACATTATATATTATTATTATTATTATTATTATTATTATTATTATTATTTTTAACCAAACAAGCACATTTACCCGGACGAAATTGGGTGTTGACAATAGGGCTGAGAGGGGAAATTGGAAGCACATTAAGGAAAAAAATTAGAAGGAGACAAGGAGTAGGGCACGTCGATAACACAAAGGACAAGGGTTTTGCATTTAAGCAAGGAATCCAGGTTAAGGGAGTTGGACTCCGTAAATTTTTGTAATTTAATTGTTTTTCGCATGACGAATGTTGAATTTGAACCCTGATTTGTGTAAAATTCTGTGTAATCCGATGTTTCTGGAAAATTTTCAGAAACTGCCTAGCGGGCCTTCAAAGTCGTTGGGCGACGCGAGTTATCTATGCACGATATTTATGTTTTCGTGATTTCTGGGTGGTTCTGATCGGGAAAAAAAGGGTTATTAGGAATTGTTTATATGGTAAATTATTCATAAGTAACGAATTGTAAGGTAATTGGATGAAATATTGATTATGTGCATGTTAGGTTTAAACGATTTGTGATTTTGGGGCTTTGATGCTGCTAAATTAATTGATATAGGAAATTGTTCATGCGGAAACAATAACAGAATATCAGGGAGCACAAATCAAATCTTACCCAAACTTTAACTCCTTAAGATGGATATGTCTTTGCTTCTCGACTTGGGTATGTCTTCTTGTAGTATAGGCGGATTGGACATTTTGGGGATTACCTACGGAAAAGACTTTGACGATCAAGTCAACAAAAGCTCTCAAAAGTCAAATCACATAATTAATGAATTGCGTACCTTTAATTGTTGGGGTCCATTTATATTTATAGAATATTAATCACAAATTACCTGGCTTATGGGCTGGGCCCCTACTAGGCTCATTGGGTCTCTTTTGGGCTTGTATGGGCCTGATCAAGACCCAAGCATTAGGCTTATGACTTGATTTTGTGAATGCAACTGTTATTTCCTAAGTGTAGAGTAGGTGGCCTTTGCTCGTATGATACCTTGGCCATTATGTATGTATACTCTTCTTGTGTAGTCAACCAACATTCTTTTTGTCAGTTCTATAAGTTGGCGGTTGGGACAGGTAGTTAGCCATACCGATCATAACCGCCTAGTATAGTACATCAGTCCCCAAGCCTTTGGTAGGACAAGTAATGAAGTTGTGTCAAAGGTTTCCATGTTTTTTTGTTGTTTTTGCAAGAAAAATTACTCTTTTCTTGGCATTCATTGCGGTATGGTAGTCCCCCAATCTTGAGAAGTAGAAATGTTGCTAAGACTTTGTCAGAGGTGATTAAGAGCAGGTGAAAGGACTCATATTGTCAGGGATCACGTCAAAGAGAGTTCCATAGTCACCATTAATTATGATGTTTCATATTTCTAACATTTTGGCGAGAAAACCTTTGTAGGAGTGTGGTTTATCGTATAAATAATTTTTAGGAATAAGATTTGCACATTCTGCCTCATTTGCGTAATCTTGAGAAATTTGCATGATTTATGTTTATCTTTGTCCGATATATTCCCTCTTTCTGTTGTCATCTTTCATTTATATAAGCTATGTATTGTAATGGGAGTGGAGAATCAAGGAATAAGGGTAGTGGCCATCTAGCTAGTAAGGGGGGATTCAAATGGTCTGTGATATTAGGGTTGATCCTCCTAATGAAGTAACCAAGAATAGTTTGTTGGCAAGGTTCGGATACGAATGGGTGTCCACAGACTGAGGACCTAATATTCGTTGTCCAGATGCTCTCGAATACTCAACTCATGGTTGAATTGCGTCCATGTTCTTGAGAGAGGTGTTTCCCCAAATATTGCATCGTTGGTGCGAGTAAACGCAATTGAGTGCGTATGTCATGACCAAGGGAGTGCCGTGGAGGGGTTCTTTTACATGTATATGTGTCATTTCTCGCAATTACATGTGCAACTTCCTTTTGAGGATTTTACAATGGGAGTGCTCCGCTTGTTGAACGTCGCGCCTATCTAGTTGCACCCTAACAACTGGGCTATCTTTAGGCTTTTCGTGTTCTTTGCCGGTCTTTGTATCTCTAACCTTCTTCGCAGTGTTTTCTATACTTTTATGAACCCGTCCAAAGAGTTTGGTCACTTGGTTGTCCTTGGTAAGTCGGCCGGGTATAAGCATTTTGGTCACGTTTTCACAATCGTTCAAACATTTTAGGGACAACTTTTTTTAATGTTGTTGTGAAGGAGTCGGGCAGTTCACACTTTTATAACGAGGATGGGAGTACGAAGTTCTCCTTTAGTTGGACTGACAATCCTTAGGGTATAAGGATATGAAGGAGGATTTGTCAACAAGTGATAGAGGAGTTGTGTAGATCTTAGGGAGATTTAGCAATAAACTGCCCATTAAGGGCTTAGTTAGAGTTTATTTATCCGTACATCCCCTTGTTGATTTAGAAGGTATCAATTTTTATTATTACCGCTATGATTTAGGTGACAGAGATAATCGTTTCGTGTTTGTGTTCCAGGTCATATGGCTCAATTGGGGAAGAAGAACTTAGACTTGTTCCGGACCTTGTGCAGAGAGCAAGTCGAGAAGGCAAAGAATGTTGGGAATACTAAAGTTCCCAACCTCCAAGAACCATTAGTCGAGGTTCATGTTCATGGTGGATCTAAGAGGAAAGCGTCCATTCTGGTTAAATAAGGCACTGGAAAGGACTTGAAGAAAGCTAAAGCCACACTACTAGGGTCGAGGTCTACTTCTGGGTCCAAGAGGCTTGAGGCTTGCCTGATTGAGCTGCTGGAGACTACCGTGCGTCGCGATATTGAAATTCATCTTCTTGAGTCGATAGTCTTTTCCATGGATAACATGGAACCCAATGCGATGATAAATACGATGTTGGAATTTAACAAGGCATTGATTTTGGGTCGTAGAGTTGGCACCCTTCTTCAAAGGGAAATGAAGGATGGAAGCAAGGTCAAAGTGGAGGAGATCTAAGAGGAGTTAAAGACTTAGGCCGCTAAGTACAAGGAGGAAAAGGCAGCGTGGGAGAAAGAGCGGGAGGAATGGATGGTTGAAAGGAAGCGTCTCGATACTTGGAAGATTAGATGCCTAGATTCAGAGAGAAAGCTGAACGAAAAAATATCTAACTTGGAAACAGATAATGAATAACTGAAAGAGAAGAATGTTGGCCTCGAAAGCGAATTAGAAGATTTGAAGGGTCACATTATTCAGGAACATATCAACTGGTTCAATAAAGGTTTAAGGTAAGCGGCCTTCTTTTGTAAAGAGGTGGACCCGACAGATCTTAAGTACAATGTCAACCAAGATGTTTTTGATGGCCGCCTGGTCGATGAAGACGAGTTGAGCTCCGAGCAGGTTGAGGAGGTGGCGGCTACTGGTAAAGATCTCATTGTTGAAGAAGGTGTCACCATGGGAGGGATCCCATTATAAATTAGTTATTAATTTAATATCTGGCTTTTGAGCCCAAGTCTGTAATAATTGGTACATTTGTTACTTCTTACGAATATGGATGATTTTCTTCGTTATGTTTACGAATATATCTGTCATTTTTCTGTATCTGCATGTATGTTGTGGGATGCAATTCACTTTTGTTTGCTCTTATTGTCATCTACTTCAGTTTAAGAATTTTTTATGATGATTTTTCGACCCAGGCCGCTTACTTTGGTAAGTGGTGAGAAACTTAATAATTTATTCTAACAAAACGATTTTTCAACCCATGCCACTTACTTTGGTAAGTGGTGGGAAACTTAATAATTTATTATGACAAAATAGTTTTTCGATCCAAGCCGCTTACTTTGGTAAGTGGTGGGGAACTTAATAATTTATTCTGACAAAACAGTTTTTCGACCCAGGCCACTTACTTTGGTAAGTGGTAGAGATTTATTATTGTTGAGAGAGTATTTGACCTAGGCTGCTTACTTTGGTAAGTGGTGGGGATTTATTATTGATGAGAGAGTGCTCGACCCAAGCTGCTTACTTTGTTAAGTGGTGGGGATTTACTATTTTTGAGAGAGTGTTCAACCCAAGCTGCTTACTTTGGTAAGTGGTGATGATTTATTATTGTTGAGAGAGTGTTCGACCCAGGTCGCTTACTTTGGTAAGTGGTGGGGATTTATTATTGATGAGAGAGTGCTCAACCTAGGCCGCTTACTTTGGTAAATGGTGGGGATTTATTGTTGATGAGAGAATGCTCGATATAACATCCCCACCGGATATTACGAGTTTTTAATAAAATAAAATAGAGATAATAAATAATCGTCATTAATTGAAATATCATTTCCCAAAATGTGGGAAAATTAAAACTTATTTATGCCAATATCAATTACTCCAAATTCACCAAAATATAAAAAAAAATCGAGTACAACTCAAATTACGATAACATCAGTTATTTCAATTCCTTAAAATCTATAAAAAAAAAATAAAGCTCTATAGAAAATTCCCCAAGGTAGCCCACACTCCAGCTCTACGCCTCACTAGATCCACCTACAACATCATCTACAACCGTGTACCGCGTACACGATCATCGTCAAACACAAGCAGATAGGGGGACCTAACAATTAAAATAATCATATATATACAAACATATATATCACAAACACACCAAAGGAATTACATTCATTGATTCCATACCACATGGCCACCACCATGTTACCCGTGATCTACGTCTTCTGATGAGTACCTCGAGATATCTTACTACCACACCTACCAGCCACAACTGGTAGAGCACCTGCGGGAAACCAAGTTATAGACCACACTCCGTAATGCCAGGTGGAGTTCCCAATACGAATATCATTCGTAACATCCCAAGACTACCAAACTCGTTGGTCTCATACCAAGAAGGGCAATCTATCTAGACCCGTTGTACGAGCCACAACTTGCACACTCACACTGGCAACACTCGCTAACCTGAGCCACAACTCAAGAGTTCCTCGTGTTCATCCGTCATCCCGAGCCACAACTCAAGAGATGTCATTCCGAGCCACAACTCAAGAAATACCACGTGCTTAACCCCTATCTTGAGCCATAACTCAAGGGATACGTTCTGAGCCATAACTCAAGGAATACCAGCAAGCTGACCTTAGAGATATCACCAAAGCCTTATAGACCACGCACATCCCAAACAAGCAAAACACAGTTATGCCTCTGCAATATCACCTGGCGTTGCTCACGATTCGCCAAGCGCTACACGCTTCCAGATCGCTTGGCAGGGGACACATGCCGCCAAGTGCCTCAGAGCCCACTAATCTGCAGTCATCGCCTGGTGGGACCACCTTCACCGCCAAGCGCTACTCGCACTAGAACCTCACTATGTTCGTAGCTATCACATGGCGGGTCAATCATCATCGCCATGCGCAATACTAGTTTGAGTCTCTTACAAAACTCTTCCACTCATTGTTCCCTTATGGAATTCGCGTCCTTCAATTGAAGTTGAATAATCCAACCTCTTTGTGGCCCACACCCTAGAATCCACAACTCTATTGCCTAAAGGTAACAATTCGCTCATGATTTTTCCAATTGGAATTATTCTCATCCTTTAGCCTATTCACGATTGCAGTCCAATCATAGGAAGCCTCTCACTCATTATTAAAGTGTGTTTTAAGTAGAGTTTCCCTCATAGTACAATAATTACCATAGTTTCCCATGATGAGTTTTGCCTACTCTACATCTAGCCTCAACCATTTATACTTCACCCTTAAAGTTTCACCATATATTTCTTAAGTTATCCAAACAAAGAATATATGATTCTTGTACTCCACTATGCATCACCATTTGTATCACGACCTCTAAAATAATATTGCTCACATCATAAGTCTCCCTATTCTAATATAATTTAAGAACCAAGACCTAGATATAATTCACGTGTTTTCATTCCACTCCCCCTTAATCTAGTGGCCCTTAAATTTCCCATCCTTAAGTACCTAACCGCTAAGAGCCCTAGACCCTTAAATTTTCCTCATAGTCACACATATCCTATTGTTTCTGCGTTGGCGCTTAGCGGTAGGCCTCGTGCCGCCAGGTGGTGCATCCATTCTGGAAAAATTCTAGAATTTCCCAGCACCGAGAGCCCTCTGATCACCATCATCCCCATTTCATCCATTCATCATACCATAATGCAATCCACTGCACTCAAACCTTAATTTAAGATAAAATGAACCACTTCCAGTCCAATTCACGCCGAAATTTAATCATGAATTCAAAATCCCCAATTACTCAACCCAAAAACAAGTTCACATCCAAATTCATTCAATTTCCTTGTATCACCACATAATTCCACCATTAATCCCTTCCCTTGAATCAATCCATGATTAAAGTTTGTTTTCCACCGATCTGAAGTAGCCTAGAACACATGCAAACCCAAAATCGAGACAATTGGACTCGCGTCGCGTAGCGGCTACGAATAGTCCGCCATGCGATTTCTGGAAATTTTCCAGAAACCCGATAATTGCAGAATTAAAAAAATATATGCATCGAGTTAACATACATTGCATATAATTTAAATGATACAAATTAAAAATAACAATTCCAGCTCTCCTAACTTGGTTTTCTTGCTAAAACTTGAATATTATTGACTCATTCCTTGCTCCTAGTGGCTGGCCTTAACTCTCTATCCAATTCAGCCTCTGTGCTTCAATCAACAACACAATTCCACTCTGAATTCTCTCTCCTCATTGTGCAGTACAATGGCAGCCTTCAACCCCTCTCTTTTTCCTCTTAATTGGCCAATTAACCAAGCCTTAATTTTGTTTAATGACTCAAAAACGAAAATGGTCATTAATCAGGCTTAATTGCTATTCATGATTCATTATTTGTGGTTTTCCAGCCCTCTTGGCTGCTCTTAAGGCAGCTAGGGTTTCTCTACCCTTTCACATTCATGCCAAAGAAAATTTTGGCCAAAAGAAAGTTTAATTTGGATCTACCAAGGTTCGAACCCCTAATCATGCCAATGTCAAATCAATGCACAACCAATTTATGTTTCATGATAATTCTTATAATTCTAGGATTTTATTATCACTCATCATGATCCAGCATATTATTAAAATAATAATAAATTAAATAGCACATAAATGTCATACATAGAACTTGAACCCTAGTCCTCTCACACAATCAAGTACTCTCAACCATTTGAGCTAGTACTTTTCCACGTCACAACAATCAATATTTAATGCCATAAAGGCTCCCACTACCCACATTCATTAATTATTTATTTATTTATTTATTTAATTAAATTTCGCGGATCTTAAACTCGACCCAGGTCGCTTACTTTGGTAAGTGGTGGCGATTTATTATTATTAAGAAAGTACTCCACCCAAGCCGCTTACTTTGGTAAGTGGTGGGCATTTATTATTGTTGAGAGAGTGTTCGACTTAGGCTGCTTACTTTGGTAAGTGGTGGAGATTTATTATTAATGAAAGAGTGCTCGATCCAGGCCACTTACTTTGATAAGTGGTGGGGATTTATTGCTGATGAGAGAATGCTCGACCTAGGCCGCTTTCTTTGGTAAGTGGTGGGGAACTTAATAACTTGAGATAAATTGGAAAACAACCCTTGTTTTATTCATCATCTTGGGGTGCCTCGTTAAAAACTCCCTGGCCAAAACCTTCCTTAGGAAAAAAATGTCGGGTGAGGAAAAAAAGTACACCCAAGGTTACAAATTGTCTATCTATTTACACTTTTGATTTTAGCTAAAGTAAAACTTGAGGTGAGATACATTCCACGTGTTTGGTATCTCTTCTTTTGATAAATGTTCCAGCCTCTAGACGCCTCCTCCTACGTCTTCACATATTCTATATGGACCTTCCCAGTTAGCTGAGAACTTGCTGTCTTTCTTCCTTGCGGTGCTAGCTATTCTCCATACCAAGTCCCCTCTTACGAACACTCATGGATGAAGCTTTGAGTTGTACCTTCTTGTCGCTCTCTATTTTGCTGCCATGTTCCTGATCTACGCCTTTTCTCGCAGTTCTATTTGTAATTCAAGGCTGGCACATAGGTTCTGTTGGTTTGTGTTGTTGTCGTATATTTGTCTTCTTAAGGATGGTTCTCCGATCTTGACTAGTATCATAGCCTCCGTTCTATACACCAAGCTGAAGGGAGACTCGTTGGTGGCGAATTACGGGGTACATCTATAAGCTCACAACACTTCAAATAATTCCTTCGACCACTTCTCTTTTGCTCCATCTAATCTTTTGCGAAGCTCGATCAATATTACCTTGTTGGCGGCATCTGCCTGCCCATTGGTCTGTGGATGTTTTACTGAATTGGTGATATGCTTGATTCCTAGGCCTATATAGAATTTGGCTAGCTCCCTATCTATGAAATATCATCCATTATTGGTTATGATGGTCTTCGGCACCCCATATTGGCATATTATATTTTTCCAAACAAATTGTTGGACCTGCTATGTTGTGATGGTAGCTAGTGGTTTGGCTTCGATCCATTTTGTGAAATAATCAATCCCTACAATGAGAAACTTGACTTATCCCTTACCAAGAGTGAATGGTCCTAAGATATCCATCCCCCACTTTGTAAACGGCCATGGGGAGAGTATGGAATGTAACTCCTCTTGTTTTTAGTGAATAAGGTTGTCGTGTCTTTGGCATGGTACGCATTTCTTGACAAAGGCATGGAAATCTGACTCCATAGTCGGCCAATAGTAGTCAGCCCTTAGGATTCTAGTTGTCATGGCCCGTCATCCGGAGTGATATCCACATATTCCCTTGTGAATTTCTTTTATTACGTATTGTGCTTATTCTATTGTTACACATTTGAGCAATGGTTGTCCATATCCGCGCTTGTATAGGTCATTACCAATCAACGTGAATCGTGTCGCTTTTGACCGCCATCCTTTGTCGGCACCATTAGGCAGGTTTCTGGTCTTTAAGTAATGTTCGTATGGTGACATCCAGTTGTCGGTTACTTCCAAGGCTAGACATGTGTTCATCGTTGAAGGTGTCGTTAGTGTTTATTGCAGTAGGGATTTGTATCTTCCTTTGTGTTTTGTGCTTGCTAGTTAGAGAGGGCGTCACCTCGCATGTTGTCTCCTCTTGGTATGTGTTCTATCTTTACCTCATCAAACCCAGATTTCATGATATTGTGGACCATGTGGTAGTATTGGAGGAGTATGGCATCTTTTATTTGAAACTTGTCATTGAGGTGACCTACTATAAATTTAGAATCGGTTTTGCATGTCAGGACGCGTACTCTGACTTCTCGTGCTAGCGAGAGTCTGACTAAGATGGCTTCGTACTCAGCTTGATTGTTAAAGGTTTTGAAGGCGAAGTGCAATGATTTTTCGATGAGTATTTGGTTTACGCCTTCTAGGACGATGTTGACGCTTGCCCTTCCTTGGTTGGAGGAACCATCAACATACAAGGTCCATTGTTCCTCTTGAACCGTGTGTTGGAGATCGTTGACGAAGTCTAGAAGGCATTGAACTTTGACTGGTCCATGTGGTTCGTAGCGGATATTGAATTCGGATAACCCCACGGCCCTTGAAGACATTCGTCCTGCTAAATCGGGTTTCTGAAGGATTCTCTAGATAGGGTAGTTTGTCTTTACAATGACTTGGTGGTTTTGGAAGTAGGGTCGGAACCTTCTTGCTGCATTCACCAAACATAGTGCCAGTTTTTCAACCATTTGATATATGATTTTTGGGTCTTGTAATGATCGACTGACGAAGTATATCGGGTACTGAATACTGGCGGATTATTGGAATATGGCAGCGCTGACCGTTCCCTCTATGACCATGACGTATACAAGTAGTGGGAGGTTTATGTTTGGTTTTTGCAGGATCAGAGGGGATGCCAAGATTTTCTTAAGGTCTGGGAATATATTCTCGCATTCATCACCCTAGGAAAATTTCATAGATTTTTTGAGGAGTTGGATGATGGGTCGAATTTTGTTGCCTAGCTTGGGTAGGAATCTTGATATGGTTGTAAAGCGGCCTACTAAACGTTGTACTTCCTTAACATTTGTTGGGTTGTACATTTCAATTATAGCTTTGCATTTCTCGGGGTTTTCCTCAATTCCTCGTTGTGTGAGCATAAATCGTAAGAATTTCCCATTATCGACGTTAAATACACACTTTTCAAGGTTAAGTCCGAGTTTATATTTTCAAAGGGTCGCAAATACTTTGGCCAAATCTTTTGAGTGTTGTAGGTGGATTGGATATTTGACCACCATGTCATCCATGTATACTCCGACACATTTGCCCATCAGGTGGCTGAACACTTTATCCATTAGCCTTTGATAGATGGCGTCTGCGTTCTTGAGGCAAAAGGGCATGACTTTATAGAAGTAGTTGGCATCTTCGGTTATGAAGGTGGTTTTAATCATGTCAAATGAGGCCATAGGTATTTGGTTTTAGCCAGAATAGGCATCGAGGAAACTAAGTGCACGGTTCCCAACTACACCGTCTACTAGCCTTTCAATGTTGGGTAGACAATATGTGTCTTTTGGGCAAGCTTTATTCAGGTCAGTATAGTCAACACACATTTGTTACTTGTCGCTAGCTTTCTTTATGAGGACAACATTGGCCAACCAAGTTGTGTAATGGGCCTCAAGATGAATGTGACTTCTAGAATTTTTGTTGCTTCCACTTTAGCTGCCAACCTACACTCGTCTTCTAACTTCCTCTTTTTCTAGGAGACGTACCTAGGTTCTCTATAAATGGATAATTTATAGACAGTGATTTGGGGGTCAACACTAAGCAAGTTTGTTGCAGACCAAGCGAACAAATCTTTGTTACTTTTTAGTGTTGCCTCTATTAGGTCTTGATCGTTGTGGCTCAAACCTACACCAAGTTTGAGGTTTCTTCTGAGTGATAGCTCTAAAGATTTGGTATCCTCTACTGGCTCGATGTGCGAATCACAACCTATTCTTGGGTCCAAGTCTTCACCGATTAGGGTTAGGCCGACTCTGGGTTCTCGTTCAATATTGTTGGTGGTGAGGACGAGCTCTTTTGGTCGCAAACTTGCGATATAACATTCGCGTGCGAGCCTTTGATCCCCATGGATGGTAATGATATCACCGGACGAGGACGGGAACTGCATGGCTAGGTGGGGTGTGGATACTATTGCACAAAGTGTGTTTAGTAAGGGTCGTCCTAGAAGGACATTATAGGATGTGTGTGCTTCGACGACCAGAAATCGAACGGGGATGGTTTTGGTTTGGTGTCCGTCGCAGAATACTGTATGAAGATCGATATACCCACGCGTACACATTCTTTCACCGAAAAATTTGTAAGTGGACTCATCATAAGGTACCAGAGCCTTAACAGGGAGTTGTAATTTTTGGTAGGTTTCCTAGTATAGAATGTCTACTGAGCTACCTTGGTCTACTAGGACTTTTTTGACCGTGAAGTTTTCAAGTTCTATGGTGATCACCTAAGGGTCATCCTGTTCTTGGTCCATGCATGGAAGTCGATGTCACTAAAGGTAATTGGCGGCATTCATCGCCTTTTGTGAGAGCAAGTAACGAAGTTGACAAACTAGATGCTCCTAAGGTGTATTTTCTTGGTAGAAGAAGTTGGTCCTCCACCAGTGAATCCATCGAATATGGTGTTTATGTGGTTGATGTCGGTATAAGCTTAGGGGTGGTTTCTACGGTAATTTTCTTGGTGGCGGTGGTCGTTCTAACGGGTATGTGTGGGGTTGCGATTTTTAGCTACTCTAGAGTTGTGTTGTCCCTCTCTTTTGATGAATCGTCTTAAGTGGTCGACGCGTATCAATTTTTCAATTTTATGTTGTAGCGCCTTACGTTCGTTTGTGGTATGACCATTGTTGTGATGGTACTTGCAGTATTTGTCTTATTCGCGTTGGGTGGATTTAAGGTTGAGGTGAAGGGATCAAATATGTTTGGAGTGCTTCGTCCAGAAAGCGAGATCAGGGAATGCTAAAGGGAGTGTATCTCAAGAATCGGGGTGGCCTAGGCTCTCTAGGCCTAGAGTTTGTTCTTGCGGGTGGCCTGATGGTTTTGCTATTTGTGGGCTGGTAATTAGCACACAAGTGGTGTGTAGGGTTTTCATTTCTTTCATTCATATGTAGTCTGCGACGCACAGTTTGAGCTCATGCATAGTGGTCGGTGGTGGGAGGCAAACTTTATCTACGAATGGTCTCAATTTCAGTGTGAGGGCCATACACTAAAGGATCATCTCTTGTGTTAGGTTCTTCATTTGGAGGGTCGTCTTTCCGAATCGGTCTATGAAGGCTCGTAGCCTCTCATCTTTTTCCTGTCTGACGCTGAAGAGGGACAAGGGTGGCTTGATGGGGCTACTTCCGATGAACTGGGTTGCGAAAAGGTGAGATAGAGTGTCAAAGCAATCATTGGAGTATGGGGACAAAGACGTGAACCATTCCAGAGCTGGTCCTTTGAGGGTGGTGGGGAAGGCCTTGCACATAACAATATCTTTATTCGTGTACAAGCCAACATGGGTGATGTATATCTTGACATGCTCGTCGGGATTTGTGTCCTTGGCGTAGTGTTCTAGTGTAAAGGCTTCCCATTGGCTGGGGAGAGAAGTCTCGGTAATGCCATCAGTGAAGGGATGACAACGTTTGTGTGTATGTGGTGGTATAGGGTGTCAGATGATGGTCGGGAAGGTTGTTGTGTAATGATGAGGTGGGATGTGGGTGGTTGGGAGGGTGGCTGTATGATGGGTGGGCTCATGGTGGATGGGAAAGGTGGTTGTGTAGTGGGTGGGAAGGGTGGTTGTGTGATGGATTGTGGTAAAGGTATAAGGGGTAGGATTATATTAACTTTACTCTTCAATAGGTTGGTGTACGGGAGTTTTGGAGTCCTCCGACACATCCTTATCCTTTCCCTTTTGGGTGGGATCTGATTCTATTTTCCTTCTCAAGGAGCACAAATCAAATCTTACCCAATCTTTAACTCCTTAGGATGGATACGTCTTTGCTTCTCGACTTGGATATGTCTTCTTGTAGTATAGGCAGACTAGACGTTTTAAGGATTACTTGTGGAAAAGACTCTGACGATCAAGTCAACAAGAGCTCTCAAAAGTCAAATCACACAATTAATGAATTGCGCACCTTTAAATATTGGGGTCCATCTGTATTTATGGAATATTAATCACAAATTACCTGGCTTATGGGCTGGGCCCCTACTAGGCTCATTGGGTCTCTTTTGGGCTTGTATGGGCTTGGTCAAGGCCCAAGCATTAGGCTTATGATTTGATTTTGTGAATGCAACTATTATTTCCTAAGTTTAGAGTAGGTAACCTTTGCTCGTATGTTGCCTCGGCCGTTATGTATGTATACTCTTCTTGTGTAGTCAACAAACATTCTTTTTGTTAGGACTATAAGTTGGCGATTGGGATCAGGTAGTTAGCCATATCGGTCCTAACCGCCTAGTATAGTACATAAATTATATGAAGAATTACTATGTTTGCATTTAAATTGATAATTAGAGCCTTTGGAAGCATGATTTAATATGTGGATTGAGGAAATTAGACAAAAGAAGTCGTTCTAGGATTTGGAGGTTTCCATAACAAGTGCATCAGAATCTAGGTTTCCTAGAAACTAATGTGCCGCCTAGACGAAGGTAATCTGCTGTTAGGCGACAGTGCAGATAATAGTGGTTGTTTTGCTTCTGGACATGATAGGCACGGGTGAGGATCAATGATGCGCTTAAGAAAATTGTATGGGAAATATTAAGGAAAATGACTGATTATGAGTACCTTGGTGTTGAAGAGGAAATATAGAAATTTAGTACGAACTAATTTATGATTCGAAATGTAAATAGGAGAAATTGTGATACTGAAAATGGTACAAAATAGTAGCTAAGGTAGCATTAGGAATGGGGTGGCTATAGTACAAGACTTAGGAGTTATGGTATCTTTTGGAGGGTCTAGAAGATTGCCCTCCTTAGTAGTTAGCCGACGAGTTTGGTAGTCTTGGGACATTACGAACTATGTTTGTATTGGGAACTCCACCTGGCGTTACAGAGTGTGGTCCGTAACAGGTTCTCGCACGTGTTCTACAAGTTGTGGTAGCAAAGGTATCTTGAGGTATTCATCTAAAGACGTAGATCATGGATAACATAGTGGTGGCCATGTGGCTTTGTATCAAAGGATAGAGTTCCTTTGATGAGTGTATGTTTATATATATATATATA
>Ga0214545_1000785_pt1 | contig 54882 bp, 40 predicted proteins | sample CNSS4metaG_FD_160064 | JGI IMG/M metagenome (GOLD analysis project Ga0214545, IMG submission 160064) | Root nodule microbial communities from cowpea collected in UCLA plant growth center, Los Angeles, California, USA - CNSS4 | ecosystem: Host-associated > Plants > Roots > Nodule | place: USA... | reverse complement strand
CGCTTTTTTATTTATATATATATATATATATATATATATATATATATATATATATATCAGTAATATTCCTTAGGGATGTTATAGAGGCTATTCATCGGATGGTGGATGCGATGCAGCCAATTGTAGCAGCGCAGCCTAGAACGGTGATTGCACCAGTCAGGGTGCCAACCGTGGAGGATTTCCTGTGTCACAAGCCAGCAGAGTTCACTGGCAAGGCCTCTCCTGATGAAGCAGATGCATGGCTCCACAAATGTGAATTTTTTTTTAAGGTGATGAACTGCACGGATGAGCATAAACTTCTTTTTGCCACCTATCTACTGAATGATGATGCTGAGTACTGGTGGGCTGGGATGCAGCAGCATATGCAAACCCGGGAGGAAGAGGTCAATTGGATTAACTTCAGGACTCGTGTCCTAGAGAAGTATTTTTCGGATACGGCAAGACAAGTCAGAGAGGGTGAATTCCTTGCACTACAATAAGGGGATATGACGGTGCAGGAATATGTTAACAGGTTTGAGCATCTAGCGTGGTACTACTCGCAAGATATTACCGAGGAATAGAGGTGCCTAAAGTTTAAGCGAGGACTCAAACATGAGCTGAAGAAGGTGGTAACACCTTTGAGGGAGAGGAGATTCCCAGTCTTGGTGGAATAGGCTAATATTGCTGAACATCTGGAGAAGGGCCATAGTCCAGTTGTTCGACATCAAAGGAATGTCGTAGAGGCGAGACAAATGAAGAAGTCTTATAGCCAACCACATGCATCTCAGGGACCCACTTGCTACCAGTGTGACGGACCCCATTTGAAGAGAAATTGTCCTTAGCTGGCAGGTGGGGTAGAAGGGTCAGGCGACCGTCGCAAGTGTTTCATATGCGACAAACCGGGACACTTTGCCAACAATTGTCTAGAAAAGAAGAATTTGGGTGTGAAGAAGCTAGCAGCATCGCCAGCAGAACAAGCTAGAGCGGTTGGGAGGGTCTTTGCCATGACATTTACTGAGGCTACTCAGTTAGGTAACCTTATACTTGAGCCTTGCTTATTGTTAGGTCATTCAGTGTTGATGTTGTTCGATTCTGGAGCAACACACTCATTCATCTCTAATGCATGTGTGGGGAGATTGAGCTCGGAGAAACGTGACTTGGGGTGTGAGTTGCTTGTTTCAACTCCTTCCTCGGGTCAGGTGGCTACCAGTTCAGTCTGCGTCAGGTGTTCAATGGAAGTGGCAGGTTGTAGATTCAAGGTGAACTTGGTGTGCTTGCCTTTGGAGGGACTGGACGTGATACTGGGGATGGATTGGTTGTCTAACAACCACATCATGATTGACTGTGGATGACACAATTTGGTATTCCCAGAAAATGCAGGGTTAGAGTTGATCTTGACTCAGCAGGTGTTGAAGGAACTGCAAGGAGGGGCCATGTGTTATATGGTTGTGGCCAAGCCAGAGAAGAAAAGTGTTGCAGAGATGATCCAATCCATACGTGTAGCTAGCGAGTATGCGGATGTATTTCCAGATGAAGTGCCAGGATTGCCGCCGAGTCGAGACATTGACTTCACCATTGATCTCATTCCTGATGCAGGTCTAGTGTCTATGACTCCATACAGAATGGCACCAGCAGAGCTCGCAGAACTCAAGAAGCAAATTGAGGAGCTAATGGAGAAGCAGTTCATCCGACCGAGCGCGTCACCGTGGGGAGCTCTAGCCTTATTGGTGAAAAATAAGGATGGGAGTTCGCGACTTTGCATGGATTATAGACAGCTCAATAAGTTGACAGTTAAGAACAAGTATCCACTGCCAAGGATCGACGACCTACTGGATCAGTTGAAGGGGGCAGGGGTGATCTCCAAAATAGATTTGAGGTCGGGGTATCACCAGATTCTGGTCAAACCGGAAGATGTGCAAAAGACAGCATTCAGGTCCAGATATGGTCACTATGAATACGTGGTGATGCCATTTAGAGTGACGAATGCACCAGTGGTTTTCATGGACTACATGAATAGGATTTTCCGACCCTGGTTGGATAAATTTGTTGTCGTCTTTATTGATGACATTCTTATCTACTCGAGGAATCGGGAAGATCATGCTGATCATTTGAGGGTGGTTTTGGATGTGCTTAGAGAACACCAGTTGTACAACAAGTTATCCAAGTGCGAGTTTTGGCTTGAGGAAGTACAATTCCTTGGGTATGTAATATCAGCTAAAGGTATCGCAGCGGATCCAGCCAAAATAGAAACAGTGCTAAAGTGGGAAAGGCCTAAGACAGTGACAAAGGTGAGGAGTTTCATGGGCCTGACAGGTTATTACAGAAGGTTTGTAGAGGGGTTCTCAAAGAAGGTAAATCCTTTGACACAACTCACGAGGAAGGATCAGCCATTCTCCTAGACGGAGAAGTGTGAAGAATGTTTTGAGCAGATAAAAGATGTTTGACTACCGCTCCAGTGTTAGTAATTCCTAATACTGAGAAGAAGTTTGAAGTGTACTGTGACGCCTCTTACCTAGGTTTGGGGTGTGTGTTGATGCAAGAAGGGAGGCCAGTGGCGTATGCATCATGACAATTGAAGGTACACGAGAAAAATTACCCAACTCATGATTTGGAGCTAACAGCTATTGTGTTTGCTCTTAAGTCTTGGAGGCACTATCTGTACGACTCTCAATTCCAAGTATTCAGCGATCACAAGAGTCTGAAATACTTGTTTGATCAAAAGGAGTTGAATATGAGGCAGCGTAGGTGGATGAAGTATCTGAAGGACTATGACTTCGAATTGCTCTATCACCCGGGCAAGACAAATGTTGTAGTTGACGCTTTGAGCCGGAAAAAGATGCACATGTCTTGTATGGTGATAAAGGAGTTAGAGTTGATTGAGAAACTCAGAGATATGAATCTTGGGATGCAGTTTGGGCAAGACTCCATACAGTGCAACTTGTTGAAAGTCACTAATGAATTTTTGAATGAAATTCGTGTGGCTCAAGGACACGATTTGGAATTACAACAGTTTGTAGGGTGGTTGGGTACAAAGAAGGGGATAGACTATCAAATGGGAGCAGACGACATTCTACGCTTTAAAGGTAGAGTGTGTGTGCTTGGAGGACCTTTATTCAGAAGGCAGATTCTGAAGGAGGGTCATCAGAGTCGTCTTAGTATACATCCAGGTATGACTAAGATGTATAAGAATTTGAAGGAGTCCTTTTGGTGGAATGGCATGAAGGCGGATGTAGTAGACATACTGAGAAAATGTGCACATTTCTTGCCTATGAATCAGAAGTGGTCTATGGACAGGTTAGCAAAGTTGTACGTGCGAGAAGTGGTAAGATTTCATGGAGTACCCGAAAGCATAGTGTCAGACCGGGATCCTAGATTCACATCATGGTTTTGACAATCATTGCAGGCGACCTTGGGTACACAGTTAAGAATGAGCTCAGCTTATCATCCTCAAACGGATGGACAGTTTGAGCGGACCATTCAATCTCTAGAAGACTTATTAAGGTCTTGTGTGCTGGATGACATGGGAAACTGGAATGATGTGCTACCTTTGGTGGAGTTCACATACAATAATAGTTACCACTCTAGTATTGGCATGGCACCCTATGAAGCATTGTATGGAAGAAGGTGTAGAACTCCATTGTGCTGATATCAGGATGGTGAAGCCTTTGTACTTGGTCTTGAATTTCTACAACAAACAACTAGTAAGGTCAAATTGATTCAGGATCGGATGCAAGCCACTCAGAGTAGGCAAAAGTCTTATGCTGATAAGAGGAGACGGCCACTTGAGTTTGATGAAGGAGACCATGTATTTCTCCGGGTTACTCCAACCACGGGTATCGGAAGGGTTCTTAAATCAAGGAAGTTGACTCCGAGATTTATAGTACCTTATCATATTACACGCAGGATAAGAACGACGGCGTATGAGATTGCTCTACCACCTCACCTAGCCAACTTGCATAATGTGTTTCACGTCTCACAATCTAGGAAATACATTGCAAGTCCAGATCATGTGTTGGAGTCATATGAGGTGCAAGTGTGTGAGGACCTGACCATGCTAGTTGGACCGGTTCGCATACAGGATACTCAGGTCAAGCAGCTGAGGGGCAAAGAGTTAAAGACGGTGAAGGTACTCTAAGATGATACGACACAGGAGATGACATGGGAGATTGAGGACGTCATGAGGAGGTCTTACCCTCACTTGTTTTCTGGTAAGTCTTATTTTCAAGGATGAAAATTCTTTTGAGGTGGGTGGCATGTAAGACCCGCGAAAAATTTAATTAATTAAATAATTAATTAATTAAAGGTGGGAGGTGGGAACTTGAATGTCATTAAATGGTAATTGGTATAATGTGGAAAAGTACTAGTTTAAGTGGTTGAGAGTACTTTGATTGTGTGAGAGGACTTGGGTTCGAGTCCTATGTATGCCTTTTGTGTGTTAATTGTTTTATTATTATTTTGATAATATATTTGTGACTGGTGAGTGATATTATAATCATAGGATTATAATAGTGATCACTAAATTTGAATTGGCGTGATGGTGGTGATTTGGCCTTATGAGTGGAGGGTCACAAGTTCAAGCCTTTATAGACATGAATTAACTTTTATTTTTGATAAATCTAGGTTTGGAGGGAATGTAAAAAGGAAAAGTAAAACCTAGTGTAAGGAGCAGCCAAGGGGGGCTGGAAAAATAGTATTAAAACCCCTATGTAATTATCATTCAATAAACACTAAACCCATAATTAAGCCAATTTCGTTTCAGTTTTTAAAACCATCACCAAGACACATATAAAAGGGCCAATTTGGGGGAAAATAAGGGTTTTGGCACTATTGGTAATTGGCTTTTGAGAGGAGCACGAATTCTGAGAGTGTAAGGAGAGAATTGAGTGCTAAGCGAGGTCAGGTGAGACATGCTCGCCTAAGCGAGGTCGCGATGAGACCTATGCATGATTGAGCACGACTTCTCGTCCAGACGAGGGGTTTTGGTGTTTAAGCGACAAATACTCTCGCTTGGGCGAGGGTGGCTCGCCTAAGCGAGGTTTAGTTGTGGTCTAATGTAGTATGCGTCGAATTCTCGTTTAGGTGAGGTTTCTCTGCATTTTTGGGCGAAGGTATGATTCGCTTAGGCGAGACGAGCTCGCCTAAGCGAGATGGTGTGATGCTGCCACTGTTTCATGCTCGCTCAAGCGAGATGATTCAGCTTAGGCGAGATTAATGTGCTCGCTTAGGCGAAGGCACATAGCTTAAGCGAGGATGGCTAGAAGGCAAGTTTATACGCACTATTTGAACTGTTTGCTTGCTATTTCCTAAAGTATAGGAATTATATGCTTGTGTTTCTGGTGTTTGGGCTTGATGGACTAAGTCCAATATGTAGTTCTCGTCGGCTGCTAAGTGGCGAGGAGTCCTTAGTATGGTGATTACATGCATCAGATGCACGATGGGCAAGGAACTGTTATGTTCCCGTCGGCGGTTATTGGGCGAGGAGTCCATAGTATGGTGATTGCGTGCGCGCCAGGGTCCGAGCGAGGGAGGCTTGGATGTTCTACTACAGACGAGGAGTCCGTGGGGTAGGACTATGAGCGGGAAAAGCTCGTAGGGTTGGACCACAAATGGGTTAATTTCGTGGAAGCACAGTGAAGTCCCAAGACCTAGTTCATGCATATGACTCATGAAGGACTATGAGATTAGAGATGGGTAATTTGAAAACAATGAAATACTTTAGTGATGTTATTTTCTTTGGGATGGATGACATATTTATTTTATGTATACATATACATACATACATACATATATACATACATATATATATATATATATATATATATATATATATATGCATAGCTCACCCTATCTGTGTGTGTGTGGCGATGATCGGGTAACTTTTATCCGCGAGCAGATGATCTTTCAGGTGGGCCAGGAGATGCCTAGGAGCAGAGATCATGGGATTGTTTATAAAGCCTTTTCAAATAATTTTCTATAATTTCATTATCGTTTTGGACTTCAAATTTGTAATAGGTGGATTTGAGTATTTTATTAATACTTTATTTACTTATGTTGGAAATTAAATTTAAAGGTTTTGAATTTTCCCGTGTTTTTGGGAAATGCTTTATTTAATAAATGATGTATTTATTTCTGGTTGTTTATTTTAAGTAATATCCTACTGGGATGTTACACACACCTCATATGCTCACACAGGATTTCCAACATCACCGGCCTACCACCCGTGATCACCACGTGTTTATACTCCAATACGAGCCACCACTCGTAAATGGGCCTCAACATGTCTGATACCCAAAGCCATCACCATAAGTCATGTAAAACTCTCAATATCATTAACCTGACCTATACAAGATCAGTACACACTCAACCTGGGTCTTAGGGATTCCAATGCTTCCACGAACCTTCCCACTTGTGGTCTACCTCTACGAACCTCCGCGCTCGTACTCCAACACGTGTGATCCATTTAGCTACGAATCTCCCTGCTCACAGTAACTCTCAATTGTAAGTTCGAAGCATACAAACCTCCCCGCTCATATCCTCACACGAGAGTATCATTAATATGAACCTCCCCGCTCATATTAATCAAGTGTTTCATCACCAATCACAAACCTACCTGCTCGTGATACTGTCAAGCATATCCTGGCCCAGGTTTGACATTTCAAACATGAAACACGCAACAAAAAAATACATTGTCCTTGCGATATTGCCTAGCGCTGCCTAAACACCACCAGACAAAATTGGGTTACAGACCACTTAAAGGTCCATCAATCCAATATAATTGCATAAACTTGCCAAGATAAATTCATGCCAACATTAAAGTCCAACTAAGAATGGCTCATGCTCATGGAATATAAAAACAACACCATTTTTACCACATTTGCATATGCATATAAGTACCCATGCCTTCATTACTTTACAACTACCAATTGAATTTAGAAAAGGAAGAATCATGCATGTGGAGAAGCTAAAAGCTAGCAACTTCACTGTGTTATAGCTCAAGCCAACCATATTTAATACCAAACAACCATGCATAAATTTCTTCATCCAATACCTCATGCCAAACCAAATTGTACATACTTATCCAATCTTGTTTAATACATAAACACACTACAATACAATTGGTCCAATTTTCTCCCATTATCACATACATAATTTCAATTGAACTCTCATAGAATTCCCCCAACTTGCGCCCAACACAACTAACCTCAATCAAATCGTGGGTAAAAACCTAGGTTTTCCTGCACCTGCCAGAACCCTAACATTCCCCAACCCAATTCAATCATTCAATTACACCACATTCGCATTCAATCATGCTTCCAGTATTCATATATTATTCAATATTTGCATGCAAACATAAAATCATCATCGTTCACACATTAATCATATTCAAATTCATTCCACACAACTCTCATGGAACCCTTATGAGCGTGCAACTATACAATCACTACATTAGCATCAACTTTAGCAAATTATCAGTAATTGATCATGAAAATCACACAATATTATCGCACATAATAATTCCAGGACATCACCATTGCCCCAGAATCCATAAACTTAAAAAGATGAACCATGAGGCTTGCGTCGCTTGGCAGTAAGGAAGGCCTTCCAGGTAGTTTCTAGGCAGAACCTAGAAAATATGTGCCGAATGCATGTGTCACCTAGTGGTTCAAGAATACCGCCAAGCGGTTTCTAGGCAAAATCCAAAAACGTGAAAAAATCCAGAAAATACGATTGGAAACAAGCATCACAGGTTCAAGCATACTGACAACATGCAATTAAACGAAAAACATAGAGATGCAACTCCCCTTACCTAGAATTCAAGCTCCAAAAGTGCTCCTAGAGTTATTTCTTGCACCAATTGGACCTACCCTCAATCTCTAATAAAAAAGGCTCCCTTCTCTTCCTTCTAGTTCCCCTTAGGTTCAGTTCTTGTGCTCTCCATACTCTCCTCTACCAACTACACGAAAATGGCATCCCAAAACCCTATTCTTCTCTTTGTAATCAATTTTCAATCTAAAATTAACTAAAATTTAATGAAAACAAAAAATTTAATAAAAATGAGTAATGGTCATTCAATTGCTATTATCATGGTGGTTTATTTGCCCCTCTAGCTTCTCTCTAAGCAGTTAGGGTTTCTGATCATCTCTTAGGGCGGCAAAAATAATTCGAGCTTAAAAGGAATTATTTAATGCTAGCAAAGCTTCGAACTCACATACACACCTTTACCAAGCATATGTGTAACGTCCTAGCCGAAAATTACTTATTAAAATAAATAAGAAAATAAATAAATCACAACCTCATTTATTAATCACCAATTTCCCAAAAAACGCGGGAAAATTTAAATCTCAATGTCCAACGCGCCAACATAAATAAAATAAGTCGTATCAATACGTATTACAAATAAAATTATCTGTATAATCATTACAATAAAACCATAGCTCAACATGAAAACTAGTGATAAAAATCCCTGAGAGATCCTCATTCCGTCTCTATGTATCGGTCTGCTCACCTGCATCAACATCTGCTCCCATGTAACAAGTTACATGATCATCGCCACACACACAGAGATAGGGTGAGCTCATTTAAATAAAAACAACAATATAATAATAAATACCATATTAACAAATTTAAACCCGGTTAGTACTCTTCTCCCTTTTCTTTTACTACTTCACTTCCAACACTTGCCTTTAGACGTCTATCATCTCTATACCCTTTAGGTGAGATCAATGATCGACCTTTGCTGTACGAGTGTCAACTCGCCCCTCCGACTACAGGCCACCACCTGATAGTCCACACATGGGAATAACTTTGCCACAGCATCTCACCGTGACACCAAGTGGAGTTCCCCAAAACAAACCTAAGTTTGTAGTTGTTTCCAGACTACCAAATCTCTATCAGAATCCACTGAAGAGGGCAATCATCCGAAACCTCACCGTGCGAGCCACAACCCGCACACTCCACTGGACATCCTACACCACCAGGCTACAACCTAGAGTGGTCACGTGTTACCCCAATACAAGATTACACTTGTAACTGGGCCCCCGGCCAAAGCCTCACATCATGAACATCCCCTAAAGCGGTGTAGAAAACTTTCCTCGTGCACCATCACTGGACCAAAACCGCCTGGCGCGCATCTCACGCCGCTAGGCGAAATTTAGCTCCAGACCGCCTGACGCGCATCACACACCGCAAGGCGCCACGCGCCTGCAGTATCCTCACTGTACCGCCACCGCCTGGCAGCCACCACCACACCGCCATGGGCCCTGCTCCGTCGTCACCGTCTGGCGCTGCCATCACCCGCCGCCAGGTGCCCTGCTCTCGCTGTGACCACTGTCACTGATTTATTTCCCGTCCTCCTAGCGGCTTGCTCACGCCGCCAGGCGCTATACCAGTAGCACAATGCTACTGGTTTTTTAGCACTTAAACAGATCTCAAAGGATCTCCAAAACATACCAATCACCCAAGTATAGCGCAATTATGATTTTCCAGTCATATATCTATACCAAATTACATCATACTCATTTAGACATGCCAACAAATCAAGTATTGTCATGCATCCATGTTCACCTTCGATTACCTCTTTTAAATATGCCTTATACAATTCACATACACCCAGTCATATAATCATACATTCTCGAATTTATATAAATGATGACACCACACTTTGATCAATATTGCATATGCACCTCAATACAATTTCACAAGCACAAAACCATGACTAGGGTAAATTTGCACCATCCATACCATATCTCACATAACTATCTCACTCGTATCCAATTAACATACATTCTGAATTTTAACTTACCATATGCACCCCGATGTTCTAAGATCACCACTGTCTATATCATAATTCACATTCTCACTTATTTTAATCTCCCCTAGTCTCGTTTAAGTCAAATTCTTCCTACCTGTTAAATTTCTATATCATACAATTATAGTTTGCCAATTAAATACCCAAAGACACGAACCCACACAAGACTGCCCGAAAATTCACTGCACTTATAGGCCGCCTGGCGGTAGTTCATGCGTCGCCAGGCGGTGCATACACATATGGGTTTTGCCCAGATTTTCTAGTACCGAACTACACCCCAATTTTCCAATTACAGTACCCACCTTCATCCCAACGTGTTTCTATATGCACACCATACAGGGTTGGTACAACATTAATACTATAGTCAATTCTGGATAATCAACACACCAATCATTGAAACATTTCATGCTTATTATCCCCAATTCCCGCATAAACCCTAACCCCCAATTCCATTCTCGAGTTCATGTAATGTCCATCAATTTAGTCACTACAAACAATAATTCATCATGCAATTGATATATGTGCAATAAGAATTCAATCCAAATACCACAACATCATGGACCAACCAATCAAAACAAAAGAAAAACAGCAACAACAGTACAGTGTCTGGCAGTTTACTCCAGGCCGCCAAGCGGAACATCCGCAAACCCAGAAAAATGAGTGTAACCACATGTGCCGCCTGGCGGCAGTTCATGCGCCGCCAGGCGGTTTCTGGAAAAATCCAGAAAACGCGAATAACACCAAAAATTCAAGCGTTCATAATTCAAACATGATCCAGAATTCATCATCATACGAAATAACAATAAATCATACAATCAGAACCCCCTAACCTAGATTTCCTTGCTCAATTTGCTAAATGTGCTACTTCTTTCTTGTTTGCCAATCTCCCTCTTGCTCTTCTACCAATTCAGACCTAGAACCTCACCCAACACTCACAATTACTCTCCTTTCGCGCTCTCTTTCTGGTATAGTCTGAGCCTTGACAAAACCCTCCATAATACTCAACTTTTACCTTTTAAACAGTGCTTAAATTTAGGTCAATAAGGCAAAAACGGGATTCCCACTTAATTAATGGTTAATGGCCATTCATGGTCCCTTTATGGCTGTTTTTCAGACTCCCTTGGGTGCTAGATCAGTCAGGGTTTCCCTTAACCCTTCCCATTCCACCCAAATCTAGCATTAGCAAAAAAATATAAAGTTTAATTTAGGTTTTCCCCAAGGTTAGAACCCATAACCATGCAATTACTAAGTTAATACCAAACCATCATGCGAATTCATATTTCATGTCCACTAGTATAACCCAATTGCTATCTTCTTACTTACACGCACATACATATTAGTAAAAAAAATAAAATAAAATCCTACACAAATGACATACATAGGACTCGAACCAAAGTCCTCTCACACAATTAAAGTACTCTCAACCACTTGAGCTAGTACTTTTCCACTTCATGAAGGTTAGCATTTAATGCCATAAAGGCTTCTTTTACTCGCATTTATTAAATAATTATTTATTTAATTATTTAAATTTAGTGGGTCTCACAATATGCACAAACCAACAAGCCATCACATGATTCTTAACATTTTATGCACATATTGCTTTATAATCTCATGTCACACAACCATGCATGCATCCAAAACAATTAAATAATTAAAACATCCCATTAATGGCATACACAAGATTCAAACCCAAGTCCTCTCAACAAGACCCAACACGCTCAATCACTTGGGCTATCACTATTCCTTATCATAACTCCTTGCTTAATTTAGAGATCCCTTTACTCGCATTTATATTAAATAAATATTTCTTTATTTATTTAGTTTTTTCTGGGTCTTACATCTTGATAGAAGTTGACAACCTAAAGTAATGACCATCTCAGAATCAAGGGATATATTCACTATGACCACCATTACATTATTCGAAAAGCTAGGAGAGCATGAAATTAAGATGAATATGTTAAATTAGCAAGAGTCAAGTGATAAAAAGGTGAAGAACATATCATTGAAGTTGTCAACACCCAATTTCGTCCTGGTGAATAAATTTATTTTCAAATAAAAAAATAAAAAAAATGTGCACAAAATTTTCTTCAAAGATTTTCAAACTTTAATTCTAGAAAAAAAAAGAAAAAAAGAAAAATGAAAAGAAAAATAAAAATAAAAAGGAAAAAAGAAGGAAGAACCTAATTTGTTATCACACTCCTCTTTATGAGCCCAACCACTTAACATATCTTCTACCTTTGTTCTTATAGAGAAATTAGTGATTGATTTTAATAATTAGAAGCAATATCTCTTTCAAATGGTAAGAATCAATATTACTAATTGGGATTTGATTTTGTGCTCTGATTTGTTAATGGTTATAATCAATATTACTGATCTTGATTGATTTTGTGCTCTGATTTGCTATGATTTGATCCCCATAATGTGATGTTATCATGACCAATTCCTTCCTTATATTGCTCATTACAATTAAGGCTGAGATTGCATTGATATTGCAAGGTGTGAGTATAAATACACACTATGTCATAAAAAAAAGAGGGATCGGGAAAAAAGAAGAAAAAATTTCTCTACACTACTCTAATTCTTTCCCATCACCACTCCCACATACACACCTCTTTTTTATCTCTCTTAAAAAAAACATATTAAAGGAGGTAGAAAAAAATTCTCTACACTCTCTCTTTCTCTCTTTACCACCCACATAGACACCTCTCATCTTTATCTCTATTGGAAAAACAAACACAAAAATATTAGAAAAGGAAGAATAAAAAAAGAAAAGAGAAAAGGTGAGAAGATATTGAAACTTTTTAAGGTTCGTCACTCTCAATTCTTTCATCTTTTGATTTAGTTTTATTTCAATTTTAATTCTTTTTTTTTAATCATAAAAAATATTTTTCCCTTTTCTTTATTGTCTGCCCGGCCGCTCGCGTCGCATGACATCCAATTTAAACTTCTTTTTTTTTTACAAATATATAGAAATGATCTAAAAATAAAAAATAGCTTTTTTGTTTACTCTTTTATATCTATTTGGTTGCTCACGTCACAATGACATCCACAACTACTTTAAAATAACTTTAAAAAAATATTAAAAATTTATAAATGTTCTAAAAAAATAAAAAATAAAAGATTAGAAAAAAGGAATTTATTTCAAGTGTCTATCCGGCCGCTCACGTCACGTGACACCAATTTTAAAATAATACTAAAATTTAAATAAAACAGTTTTCAAAGTTATAAAACAAATTAAATCATTTTTCAAATATTTTTCTAAATAGTTTTTCATAAAGAACTACGTAACCCTGATTCTCCGTTGTAAAAGGAGATACGTAGAAGCAAGGATTAATCCTTGTCGAGCCTAAAAAATAAAAAAAATATTTTCGTTTCTTTTGTACATCCTTTTATATTATTTTTTGGGAAAAATAAATATTTTGAAAACCCACATAACTTTTGCACATTTAATTAAAGGTACCTTAGGACAAGTGTTATGGGGTGCTAATACCTTCCCCACGCGTAACTGACTCCCAGACCCAAAATCTGGTTTTTCCCAAACCTTGCTCTTTTTTTATAGTTTTCCATAGTTTCCTATAATAACTATGGTGGTGACTCCAAAAACTTTGTTTTTTACAAATTTTTATTTTTTGGTTTGTTGTCCCGTCGCGATTTCAGTTGCGACAGAAGTCTAGCACAAAAAAGAATGATGAAATAGAGGAAGAAGTGGTTGAATTAAGTGAGAATGAGAACTTAAATTTGCTGATTAAAAGGTTTGGAAAGTATCTCAAGAGAAAAGGTAACAAAGGTAACCAAAAGAGGTACAATTCTAAACATAATTATTCAAATAATACTCCTAGTTTCTCTTGTTATAATTATGGTAGGTCAGGACATGTTTCAAAAGTTTTCTACAATAATAGTCTCTCTTGGTTTTCTTGCTAGTTATTATAATTCTGCATTATTTGCTAGAAAAACCAATGTAGGATGTATTTTGTTATCCTTATATGTTGCTATCCTTTTTGGGTATTGAGGTTATTTCTTCTTCCAAAGGTTATCTTTCGTCTCAATCCAAATATATTGCTGATCTATTTGAGCATGCTCGACTTACTAAAATCAAGATTGTTGATATTCCTCTTGAGACAACTGTACGACATTTGTAACATCGCGATCGGATATTACTAATTTTAAATAGAATAAAATCAAAGGAATAAAATTCCACCTTTACTATAAACTATTTCCCAAAACACGGGAAAGTTTAAACTTTATTAAATGCCTTGAAATTCAAAACCATAAATTCGAGTTAAAGTTTTACATGATTTAAAACTAATAATAAAACCTTATTTACAAAAGAGTAAACCAATACAATTCATAAAGAAGTTTCCCTGCTAGCCTATCTCTGGCTCTAAGCATCATCAGTTCCATCTACATCATCATCTGCTCCCGTGTAACGATTTACACGAACATCACCAATCACAAACAGATAGGGTGAACTAACAATACAAAAAATATATATACATAAACATAAATCAAGTGTACACGAACACTCATCAGAGAACTTTATCCTCTGATTCCTTAATGCATGGCCACCACCATGTTTATCCACCTTCTACATCTTCCAATGATGACCTTAAGATATCTTTTGTTGTCACAAGCCACAACCCGTGGTTCCACCATCTACAAGACATAACTTGTAGAAACACGTGCGAGAACAACATGTTATGGACCACACTCCGTAACGCCAGGTGAAGTTCCTAATATGAACCACAATTCTTACTCTCGACACAAGATTTGCAACATCACTGGCCATAACCCGTGGCTGCTTAATCAAGTGGAGATCATCTGTATGAGCCACAACTTCCACACTCACATTGGTACCATCCGCCATTCCGAGTCACAAATCAAGGAATACCATGTGTTTACCCTTCATCTCAAGCCACAACTCAAGGGATACCATTCCGAGTCACAACTCAAGGAATGCTCCAGCAAAGTCCATCCTTAAGGTATTCATCCAAAGCCTTTGAAGATATCTTAACCTCTTCTTAGGACTACAACCCTCAGACCCTAACATTCACTTCTTGCATTGTCCGCCTCCTGATTTTACACCCTTTGATGATATCCTTAAGTTGATATTTGCTGCCACGAGTGACAACTCGCCCCTCCGACTACAAGCCACCACTTGTAGTCCACACGCGAGAATTTTCCAATTACAGACTACAATCTATAACACCGAGTGGAGCTCCCCAATACGGACCGCACGTATTTATCACGAGACTACTAGTTTCACCGGTTACAACCGTGAAGAGCAATTCAGTAAACCATATGCACTAGCCACCACTAGCACGTTGACATCAGAATTCCAATACCATCAGGCTCTAACCTAAAATGCTCACAGTTTTAACCCCCATTACAAGCTACAAATCGTAAAGGGCCCCCCACAAGCCATCTTCTCAAGGTTCTCATCCAAAGCGGTGTAAAAATCCTACCATGCAGCCTCTCGCTACACGCATCATCTCCTGACGGGTATCACACGTCGTCGGACAGTATGCTCCTCTAGTGTTTACTTTCTAACAGTAGTCACTTGCGGAACCACCCTTGTCGCCAAGCGCCACGCGATTCCAATTGCCTTTGTTTTGCCACTATCGCCTAGCAGCTCGTCCCGCGCCGCTAAGCGTCATACCTATATAGTTAATGCTACTAATTTTTGGCACTTTGGACAAGTTCTCAATGAACCCAAATAATGCACATGCAATCCAAAACATCAACCACACTTATCCAATCATATTAACATGACTAAATCACAATTCATAACATTCATATAACCAATCTATTCATAGTTAAGATCATACCATTTCTCAATTATTAATAAAATTCACCACATATCACGTGCATCAATCCTTATATATTTAAATATATACTTCACCATTTAAATCCATGCTAGGATTCAATTTCAAGTTATGAATAATACATGCTCATATCAAATATAAAGTAGTAGCACTCTAACAACTTAAACACATGATTTTATGCACCAATGTAAATTAATATAGCACTTCACACCTCTTATGCAACAATTTCCTTTATATTGATACACATGCATTCACTAATAAACTCATTCTCAACATGTGACTAACCCAAAGGAACATTGAAATTCATGGAGACTCACAATAAAACCTAATCAGGCTTCCAACTCATGCAACATTGAACATACCTCCAAAATAGTACCTATGTACTTCATTTATTCTAATGCAATCCACACTAAAACAAATATTTAGCACTCTACATTATCATGTATCCATACATATTCACATTAGTAGTTACTTGAAATTATCAAGAGATTATTCATGCATTTTAAGGACTTCTAAACCAACAATCATTTGTATCATATATCTCCTACTACAGACATCCAAATTAAGATCACTCCGTACAAACTAAAGAGCAATAGGTTATGAACCCACTATCAAAATTTCAGCTAAATCGAACGGTTAACGAACCAGAAAACGCAATTTTATGGAAACTACGCAGACTAGAAAAATCAATGGCGCCCAACGCCCAAAAGTTAGGAACCTGTACCTATTCCACAAATTCGCGCATCTTTGCTCCTCAATAACCAACTCTCACTCTCTCACTCGCTAAAACGCAATAGATTATCAAGCATATTATTAAAATTAATAAACAATTAAATAACACACTAATGACATCAACAAGACTTGAACCTAAGTCCTTTCATAGCAATGAAGTACTCTCAATCACTTAAGCTAGTATTATTCCTTGTCTTCTCTCTCCGCATTAATAAACATTCGCCATCAGATGGTGTTCCTTTGACTGGTTCTACTTTATATCGAACTATTGTTGGGATTTTGGTTTATCTTATTGTGACTCATCCAGACATTGCACATGTTGTTCATGTTGTTAGTCAGTTTGTTTCAGCTCCCAAAACGGTCCATTGGGGTGTTATTCTTCATATTCTCAAGTATCTTTGGGACACTCAATTTTAATCTTTTTTTTTCTTTCTTCTATGTCGTCTTTAGACTTACGTGCCTATAATGATTGGAATGGTGATCCTAATGATCGAAAATCCACTACTAGGTGGTGTATTATTCTTAGTGATTTACTTATATCATGGAAGAGTAAGAAACAAGATGTTACATCTCGATCGTCCGAAGAAGCTAAGTATCATGCCATGGCTTTGACTACCTATAAGATTATTTGGCTACATTGGTTACTTACAGATATGGGTGTCTATTTGAAAGATCCTACACCTCTACATTGTGACAATAGAAGTGTTATTCATATTGCTCGCAACTTTGTTTTTCATGAGCGAACCAAACATATTGAAACAAATTATCATTTTACTTGTCATTATCTTCAACTTGACACTATATCTTTACCATTTGGTCCTTCGGCTCTACAAATTGCAGATATATTTACCATGTCGCACTTCATATTACACTTTCGTTTTCTATTTGACAAACTTTTAATACATTTAGCCGTAACATTGTGAGTTTGAGGGGATGTTAGCATAGACCCATGTTTTATTAGGCCCATTTACTTGTGGCTACTAGGGTTAGCTTTGTATGTATATATAACACACCTCTTATATCATTTTATACACAATCAATACTATATAATCTATTTTCTTCATATATTTCTTTTTTTTCTAGGAAGTTAACCCATAACCTTTTCCACCTTCCCTTCCAAACTCATTATTATTATTATTATTTTTCCAATTAGAAGTAATTACTACTGTGAACTAGGGTTGAGCAAAAATGGTTAAACCGACCGAACCCGACCAATCCGAATGAAAAAATAGGTGATGGGTCGGTTTGGTACGAATTCAGGTAAGATTGAATGATTTAAAACGGGTAAAATAGATACAAACGGTCAGATTCGAATCAAGAAAAAAAAATTGTCGATACCCGACCCGACTGTACTTTAAAAGTGAAAAACGTGAAAAATCTTGACAGTCCCCTATTTTTTCATTTCTTCTCCACTTTCCTGTTAGTCATTCCTCTTTTCCATTTGTCTTTCCACTTACTTTACCCACTTCAATTCCTTCATCGAAGCAACTGCCTTTCCATTTCTTCTCTGAAACCTTTAGCATCTCCGAAATCGTGTGATGCTCAAGTTTTGTGACAGGGATCCCTTTCTCCTCTTCCTAGCAAGGTCTTCAACGACATCCATGACTCGCTATCACTGCCATGCCCACCGCAAGACCACCTCGCGCTCTACCATTGCGGATGGAGAGAGAAGAAGAGAAAAAGTGGTTTGTGCGTTTGTGAATTTTAGGGTTTAGGTAAAGGGAGGCTTGAAATGGGTCCGGTTGTTAGTAATGGGGTTAAATGATTTAAATATTTGATTTTTGGTGTGAAGAAGATTTTGCTTCCTGCATCATTGTATCCGTTTAATATACTTTTGTGCATATTATGCTTGTTCAGTGCCATGTCTTCTGTGTGATTTCTGGGTTTTGTTACGTGGGTTTTGTTCATAAAAAATTCTTTGATTTTATTTTATTTTTGATAAATTTCATTAGTTTATGTCATCATTAACTTTTTAATTAATTTAATATATATCATATCCGAATAACCTGACCAAAATTATCCGTATCCAAACTTATCCATATTCAATTAATCCGATAAATTAAATGGTTGGGTTGAATTTTGAAATATTAAATATGAATTACGTCGAATTGGGCATATAGGACCCGAATCCGACCTAATCCGACCGTTGCTAACACCATTGGGAATCCAAATATAAAAGAAGAAGAAAAAATTGATGTTATTATTTGGTGGACAGAAATCTCAGTAAATATAGATATTCTCCGTACAAATTGATCCCTATTTCAATTAATGTTTCCTCTCTCGGTTCTCTCTTATTTAATTTTATGACCTCTCACTTCTTTGTCATTGTTTTTTTTAGTATCTATCCGATTGATATGCGATAATGTTTTTAATATTTGAATCAAATTGACTTGATTTGTAAATTTAAATATATGCCATTGGATTAATTTTTTACCTACAACGAGAAAATAGTAGTTAAATTAAAATGAAACAAAATTCAAATTCATTGAGTTTTATAGATTGTAGATTCATTCTAATTTATTTTTTTTAAAGAATTTTCCTATTGGATTTTAACTATTTTTATGTTATTCTAAATATATTATCTCTAGTTAAAATGCTTGTTTTACTTTATTTTATATATTTTAAGAATTTAAAGTAATTAAAATTAAAAATAGAAATACACGTAAAATATATTGTAACAATATAAGTCAAATTTTATACAAAGATATTTTATCATCTAAAATGATAGTTCCATCAAACACTTGTAATTTAATAGCTTTTAGCTATTTACAAAGTCTTCGACTTAAAGACCCACTTTCTTTATTGTTTTTATTTTTCTTTTCTTCTTTTTTTTTCGTTGCTTTTTGTTTTTTCCCCGTTCCATTTTTTTTTTCTCATGCACCTTTTTATCCCTTTACCTCGTCCCTCTACATCATTTTTTAAGTGTTTATAATTTTTTTCATGAACATATCTACCAGCTACAAGGTAAAGAAATTTAAAATACTTCTATTAATAAAAAATCAATTCAAAATAAGTTTTTTTTTTCCTAAAATATTTCTATTCTAAACTTTTTCTTTTTTTAATATCTATGAATAGTAGTTGAAGTTTTATCAGTCATTTATGTAAGTTTTACTCTACTCATGATAATTATTAAAGATAATATATCTTTAATGCCATTAATCATTGATAGAGTTTAATTAAAACAATAGAAATAGTTTTTCTTTTATAACAAAACTGATTATTCTAAACTGATTATTTATCCTTTCTTTTTCTCCATCGACACATCTTTTAATTCAATTTTTCCTCTTTTTCTTGTTAATCTTCCGTTTCTTCGTATACACCAACGTGATTAATTGAACTTGTTATTTTTTCAAATAATAAGATATTTTCAAAAATTAAGTTAAAAGTTGTTATCATCTAATCTTTTTAAGATTTTAACATTTAAAATGTTAAAATACATGCTCGTTATTATTATTTTACAAATTTAGCTTCTCTAATATCAACAAAAAAATTAATATTTAAATGAAATTTAGATTAAACCATGAATATATTTTTGCATTATTTAACTAAATATTTTCATTTAAATTAAATTCATAAAATAAATATTTTTTTTTCTTCAAGTTTTTTTGTTAGGTTTGATTTGGTCTATTTTCATTAGGTGACTACTTACAACAATCCTTTTGTGATTGATTTGTTACATATCAAATGTGACATGAACTCATTTTTCCATCCTTTCCATTAAATCATCTCTCCACACATTTTACTTAAAAAAAAAAACGTGCAAACCATGAATAAAATGCAAATGTAGGTGAAGTACCAACTATGACATAGTGTGGTGAAGACCTCTATTAGGGTTTCTTGAACTTCTTCATGATTGAGAGCAAATACATAGCATGCCTTTGGCCACAAGTACCACACAAGTCAATGGCTAATCAATGGAAAATAGCCCTTGGTGAGGACCTATCTATATATGAACACATGCACTTTCGTCACTATTATTGCCATCTAGCTTCATGCATGAACAAATGCACTTTGATGAATAACACTTTAGTTTCTATAATTATTTTACAAGGGATTGAGATGTCTTTGTAAGTTTGAAATGGATCTTACACTTGAATTTTGAATGTCTTCTATTCATCGATGCTGAACTGATCTTAGATGAAGATGTTGGTGATGTTACAAGAATGCTCTGAAGTTAAATATCATAGATGTAATAAATACAATAATAAATGAAGGACTCAAATATTATCATAAAACACGTTTAAAATATCAAATAAACTTAACAAAATTTGGTAAGAAAGACTAAATCCACATATTTCTAAAGATGAAGGACTAAATTGGTATAAAATTTCGAAAATGAACTAATTCCAAAATTCACTGAAACTTGAAGGAAAAAAAAAACATATTTAACCCTTATTTTAATGATCTTTTACTTGATAGTAAGCTTAAATTAGCTAGATCCGTTATTTTTTAACTACTTAATTAATCCTTCATACAGATTAATTAAGGATAATCTTATCTAAGCATAAGCAATAGTCATAAATGGTGTTAATTTGCATTATTGAGACTATCTCGATTCTGTAATGTATATTATTTACACCAAAAGATCTTAATAGAGACTAGAGTTTTTCAATCTTATGATTGAATTTACTACTTTCAATATTTTTTTCTTTAAAATTAAAAACATGAATCAATGTCATTATGATTAAAAAAAATTACAATTTTTTTTATATTCTTAATTTAAGATATATTATTTCGATCTTATAAAATTATTGATGAATATCTACACAATCATGATTGAATAAATGCATTGTTTAACTTTCTATTATATGATTGATGTAGTACAATTTGCATAAACATTTTGTCATTATTTTAAAAATCACATCGACACATGCAAACGTTTATGAGGACCACACCAGCACTACAACTAGGTCGAGGAGCACTGCTAGAACTTGGCAGCTAGTTATTCCACATGAGGGATAGATTCCACCAACTATCATATCATTGTTTTCAAGTAAAATCATGTCAACCAATATATATTATTCAATTTTCCCTGAGATAAAAAAATGACATATAATTTCATTAAAAATTTTATATATTTTATCATATTTAATAAATAATATAAATTTTTACTAAATTTTAAAAGATATAATTTTCTTATCTCTGACTACTTTTTTTTATAGTATTGTTTATATGAGAACCTAGAAAATCTCCTAAAAGTAATAATGATTTTTGTAAGATAACATTATAATATTTTATTAATAAAAAGTTAAATTATAAATAGATTTTTTATTAATTAAAGTTCATTTTATAAAAATCATCATTTTATCATTACAACAATTTATAGTTTAGACCACACTAAAATAGACAACGGCTAAATAAATGTAGCCTAAACATATAATAAACAACATTTTATAAATGATGTATAAATATCATGAAAGTCCATGATTATATAATTGTTGCTTTAAACTATGTGGGCAAAACTAGTAAAAATATGGTCTAAAAACATAGGTAAGGTATAAAATCAACATGTAAAATTGTTGTTTATTGTGAGAATTTTAAGCAACGGTTTTAAAAATATTGTCATACTAAAAACCGTTATCTATTACCTATAACTACACTCACCTATACCACGCTTAAAAAATTGTGGTATAATCTTTAGACCACGGTTTTTATAATTTATATCATAATTTTATGTTGTTGTCTAAAGTGATTTTTGTTGTAGTGTATAAACTTCCTATCTATCCTATCATTAGATTTTGACCCCAATCTTCATCTTTTTTAGATAAAAAACCGTAGTGTTTTTTTGAAGATCTCTATGCATCTATCTGATCAAAAGGAGGAATAGAGAAAGTTTACTATTTATCCCTTTTTAAGTTGTTTTGCTTTTTGGGTTGCATATAAGTCTAAATGGCTATGCATGTGATCCAAAAATTCTCTAAGTGAATCTTTGTTGCTTTGTGATCATGGTGTTATGCTTATATTTTTAATTGGAGTCTTTATTGTCTTAGGTCATCCTATTTTAAATAGAGCTCAAAGAAGTGATCGTGCAAGAAAGAGTTTTTTAACCAAACTAAAGGAAGTTGATGTTTATTAGTGTGCTCTTTACCTATTAATAGATTTTAGGACTGTATTGGTTTAATTGTTTGAAGAATTGAGTAAAATTGAATGTTTAGATTCTACTTTTGTGAAAGTGTGAATTTAACTACATTTTAGTGAAACTAAGTGTTGGTTGAAACCGTGAATTGTGGAGAATTGGGTATTTGGAATTGAGTAATCTGTACACAAGGATGTGTTTTATTTGTACTGAATGGATACTTGGTTTGGAATAGAAAAGAAGTAAAAGAGACCATTTAAGCCAATTGTGCAAACTAAAATGCCTTATTCTCAATACTTTATGATACGGAGTTGGGCAGTAGGTATGTATCGTCGTATGCCACTTTGAAATGACCAAGCCAAAGAGCTCTAGAGCACCGAGCACTTACTTGACAATGAGTTCTAGTGGTCTAAAGCCCTGGGCGACATGATTAGGCCGTTAGATGCTCACTTGACAAGGGTATAAGGACAGTTAGCACTAGGGGCCACTTGAATACTGTCGGGAGCCATTCTAGAATTTAAATTCCAAAGATCTCCAAGGCTTGAGGCATTGGGCATTGGCTTCACTAGTGGGCGTAGGAGCTCACCGCTGGATGAAACACTCAAACCGCTGGGCACGAGTTTGATATTTCATTCTAGGGATCTCTCTACCAGGGTACGTGTAGGCATTCTTGGGTTGGTACAAGGTAAGCGTAGCAAAACAGGCCAACTCGACCCATTTTGGCCCAGCTCATTTACACAGTACGAGCCAGAAAATGGAACCCGTCCCATCCTATGATGAGTTGATGAGCTAACGGGCCAAACTTGTGATGGTAGTGTTCTTAAGGAGGAATACTACTTTTGTTATTTTAAGTATTATGCATTAATTAGAGATACATGTTGGTGAGAAGCCAACCTAAACTCTACTAGAATTACAAACTTATATAGAGTAATGTAGTCTAGGTGGTGAGAGTTGAAGGAGATCTGTATGGCGGGATTTGAGGTGAGACCCTTTTTCTGGTGAAGCTATAAGTTAAACTTACCTTGTCATGCGGGGATTGAGACTCTGTAGTTTGGCTTGGTCAGTCTTGGTACCCTTTTTTTTCACTATTTCATGATAGGTGCAAGGCTTCTAGTATCCAATACAATGCGTAAATCTAGATATTGAGTCTAAAGTCGTGATATCATGAATGTTGAATTGTCTTGTTTCTAGAGAAGAATGAATGTCATGTTTGCAAGTTAATAAGGATTGTATTATTATAGAAAATTGTAAAATATATGTTTGTTCGAAATTATCATTAGTTTACCTAGTGACAGATCTTTGGCCAATAAATGGGAGTGCCAAAATTTTGGTTGAATTACTTTTTGGATATATTTTTTCTTCCAAAAATGTCAAGTTGGTCATCATCTACGGTTTTTTAGTCTCAATTTGGTCCTCATTTTTCAAAAATTGATGCAATTTGATCTTTTTTTTGTTAAATTTTTTGAAGCAGAGCAGGAATTTTTCATCAAAATTAACTTCAGAATTATGTCAATTACACCAACAAAACAAACCATCCTTATTCAAAACTTCATTTTTGATGAAAAAACTTTGACCTAATTCAAAAAATTAACGAAAAAGGGACAAAAATACATCATTTTTTCAAAAATCAGGACCAAATTGAGATTAAAAACACTGGAAGACCAACTTAATATTTTTGAACGAAAATAGGAATCAAAAGAGTAATTTCAAAATTTTGATATAAATTAGTAAAAACATTGTATTTAATTCTTTTATAATGATAAAAAAGTAAATTATAATTATGTTATTATTATAATTATAAAATTAAATATAAATAATTTTTATAATTTTACTATAACTAATTTTCATTTATAATGATTAAATTGAAAACAATAATTAAATAAAAATAGTTAAATTAAACAAATAATCATTTAAAAGATAATATTAATAAAATAACTATTTTTAAAAAAAATATTTAAAAGGTAAAATTAAAAAATAAATATGGACAACAAAAAGAAAAGATTTTTCCTTATATATATATATATATATATATATATATATATATATATATATATATATATATATATAAATGTATAAAAATTTATTAAAATATCAAATATATAAAATATACTAAAAATATTAAATTTTTAAAAGGTATATCAAAAATTATATTAAATATATAAATGTAAAAAAAGAATGGAGCCATGGCCCCTTAGTATCTCTTAAGGTCCGTCAATAAATTTATCCTTTCTATTTTGAGAATTTACCCTTTCTATTTTGATGTTTTTGTCTGTGTTCTCTTTTGTAATGTTCATTATAATGCTGTGAGTAGATGTTCATTCGAAAATTCTTGATATTTTTGTTTAATATATATGGACATGATGTAATGCATGGTCTTATATTTTCATTTTAGTACTAGTCTTTTAAATATTAATTTCTTTTGAAAAACTTTGATACCATGACTATACTATACATGTGTTCATGTATGTCTTCTACTTGAATCTTTTATCAAGTTTGATACTCTAAATTCAAAAGTGTGTGCACTTTATAAATAGATTTTGGGCTGTTACATTTTATCATTTAGTTTATATATATAAAAAAAAAAAAATATATATATATATATATATATATATATATATATATATATATAAATACTCAACAAATTAACACCCAAAATAGGTATATTTATGTACAATTCAAGACAAAAAAATTATTCTGTAAATAAATTCACGTCACTGTGAGCCTTGTAATTTTGAAAACATAAGTTTAGATAAAAACTGAGGACTAGTTTGTTTTAAGTTATGATTTTATGTCTTAGTCGTAATTAAAACTATGTTTCCTTAATTTTTCATATTTTAAAAATATTTTTAAATTATAAAAAAAAAGATAAATTATAGTGAAAGTTAACAAAACAATTTTCTTATTCTCGGGAAAATATAAACTCTTTTAACGTAAAATTAAAAATTGTAGAAACTGATATGATATGTAACATGGAAATAAAAAATACCTCAAATTAAATTTTTAACAAATATAAAAGTAAATAGTATTCTTATTTTCACATTTTCAATAATAAAAAGACTATGAAAAAACAAACATCTATGCATGCTTCCTCAAAATTATTACAATAATATAGGTAGATACTTGTCATATCATGTCATTCAATATTGTGATAAGGATCATATAACATAGTCTAAAATCAATGTAGTAAAAGTAAATTAAAAAAAAAAAAAAAAGCTTTAGGTTTAAAATGTTTGGTTTATTCTCTATTTTTTATTTTCAATTTTGTTGTTATTATTTTTTATTTGTACTTTTGGCTCAATGCATATTTCTTTTATTATAAATATAATACCTCATGTGTATTTTCTGAAAAGGAAACTAATATTAAATCTATTTTTACTATATTGAATATGGTATCTAGAACTTAAGGTATTTTTAAAAAAAAAAAATTGTCTTTGTCTTCATTGCACCTGCCACCTCTGCCAAAGTCATTGTCGCTCGCAAGACCAAAAAAAGGTGTTACAAGTATGACTATTGTGGAAAGTTCGGCCACAAATTGACAAGTGTTATGCTTTACATCATCTTCCTCCTCGATTTGTTGTTATTGCTCACACTGATCTTTCTTCATAATCATCTACTATGGATCCTCCTTCATTTGCTCCTGTCAACAAATCTGCTATCATCAATGAATTTCTTCAATGGTATGAGAATTTCTTCAGTTTTAGATAATAAAATACCTCATTCCATTTTATTTCTCGTGATTATCTTCATTTTTGGGTCTACATGTTTTATTCACAATTTTAATCTTGATCTTGATAAGTTGTCTTTTTTATCAGACAAATGTGTTTTTTTGGGGTTTAAAAAATCACAAAAGGGATACAAGTGTTTTTCTCCTTCTCTTAATCAATATTTTGTTTTTTTAGATGTTACCTTTTAATGAGTCTTCTTTTTACTTTAAAATTCATTCCCCTTCCAATATATCTCCATCTAATACAATCCACGTTCTTGGTACTGTCAATATTCCTATGTTTTGTGATCCTACGATTGTATTTGTTATGTTGTTAGTTTCTTCTCCACCACCACTTCAGGTTTATAGTCGCTGACATCATTCTAAAAAACCACCGAGTGACACAACTCAAGTGCCAACTACTTTGTCTCCTCCGATTTGACAACTAAGTATGAACTTCCGACACTTGATACTACAAGAAAATCGTTTATTTACAATGGTAGTATCCGTCGATAAACAGTTCAACTTCAGAAGAGTGTTTTTTCAGTGCTAAACTCATAACTGTTCAACTTTCAGGTACAATTCTATGTAGTTAATGACTTAGTTATGAATTTCTCCAGCAATTTCAACTTTAACATTCATTTTAGAATTTCAACTATATGTAATTTGTGCTCTAAATTCCAAAGAAAAAGAAGGAAATTTTCTAGCTCATGGCACCATAAACCCCAGTTTTAGTTTCTAACTTTAGAATAGGCAATAGTATCACCCCTACATATTTTTATCCTCCCTCGTATGATAGTTTCTCTACTATTGTTGCATACCAATAGTTTCATGAATCTCATTATATTTTTAGGCTTTTTGAATGTCCTACATTTGAGGCTGGAACACGGGCTATTGGGGAAGTAATTGGTTTAGGAGTAGCAATTGATTACTAATTTGGGATTGGTATGCAAACTATACATGATTATGAGGTGAGTAGAGATTCAATCTTATAACAAACACTATTGTGAGCGTGAAATTCTTTGAAATTTTTATAGTAGTCTTAAAATCAATTGAAACCAATTGTACCCTTAAACCAATTAAAACCCTAACTCTAAATCAATTAAAATCAAATTCAGCAAATTAATTAAAGCAAATTCATTAGATACAGAGGCATGGCCAGACCAAATTCCATCTCGACATCGGTAAAATGAGGACTTACCTCAAAAGTGGATCTGGCAATGAACGTAGAAGGGTCCCTCGACGGTCGGTGCGATAAAAACCATGACAGCGTCCCTCCATGATCGAAAGGTCAGGCAACGCGACAAGGACACTAGCAAGCTTCTGCTGCCCAAGAAAGTGACAAAAGGTCACGAACACGGACACTCATTCCATGAAACTCACAGTAGATCACGATGGGCAGTATTAGTGGGCAGTGGAAGGCTCTCGGAGGGCAGTGGCAAGTTCTCGTTGTGGACTGGCAATGTCGCGGTGGGCAGCGGAATTTTTCGCTATGATTGTAAATTTGGGACAAAATGAAATTGATGGTGGGAATTAGAATTCTAAATTCTGATTTCATTGAGGATATTACCGACGAACAAATTTGTCCATATGTTATCATCGATTGTTTTCACCGTTTTATACTTGTCTTTCGTCTATCTCTTCTATGACCATTCTAAAATTTGTTCATGATGCCTTACCGAATCTTAGTTGGTGTCAAGCCATGCTAGATAAACTAAGTGCTTGTCATAATAATGGAATCTCGAAGCTTGTCCCATTACCATCTGGAAATTTGTTGTTGGTTGTAGGGGTATTTTTGCTATCAAAGTTGGTCTTGATGGTGCTATTGATCTTCTCAAAGTTTGTCTTGTGGCCAAAGGTTACACACAAATTTTTAGGTTGGATCCCGTGGCAAAGATGACTTCTATTTGTTTATTTATAACCATGGTTGCTCTCCAACAATTTATCAACTGGATGTTAAAAACATGTTCATCAATGGAGATTTGCAAGAAAAGATTTATATGGAGCAACCTCCTGGATTTGTTACTCAAGGGGAGTCTTTTGGGTTGGCTTGTTATCTTCGCAAATCCTTATATGGCCTAAAACAGTCTCACAGGGCCTAGTTTGGAAAATATAGCAACGTTCAAAATTTTGGTATGACTTCGTTTGAGGCAAATCATTCAGTCTTTTATCGTCACTCGAGTGCTAGAAACGTATACTTGATAGTATATGTTTAAGACATAGTTCTTACAAGTAGTGACAATTATGGCATCTCCCAGATCAAAGATCATTTTCAGACCAAAGATCTTGGAAAAATTATATTTCTTGGGTATTAAAATGGCACAATCAAACGATGGTATTATTATTTCTCAAAGAAAGTATGCATTGAATATTTTCGAGGAAACTAGGTTGATTTATTCAAAATCCATTGACACACGCATGGATCCTAATACTAAACTTTTACCAAATCAAGGGGAGCACATGTCAGATCCCGAACAGTATAGAAAATTAGTTTGGAATATGAATTATCTTACAGTTACTCGTCTTGACATTTCCTTTTCAGTTAGTGTGGTAAGCCAATTTCTTAATTCCCCATGTGAATATCATTGGAATGCAATAATTTGTATATTAAAGTAGACTAAAAAATTTCCTAGAGAAAGGTTGATATGTATATCTAGATATTGTATCTTCATTGGTAGTAACTTGATCTCTTTGAAAAGTAAGAAACAAAGTGTTATAGTAAGATCTAGTGGAAAAGTAGAATATAGAGCTATGGCCTTAGCCACTTGTGAGCTTGTTTAGCTTAAGTAATTGCTTAGAGAGTTAGAATTTGGAGATGTTACTCAAATGACACTTATATGTGACAATCAAGTTCCTCTTCATATTAGTTCTAATCTTGTCTTTCATGAGAGGACTAAACACATTGATATTGACTATCCTTTCATTCGAGAAAAGATTGTATATGGAGACATCAAGACTGAGTTCATTAACTCAAGTGATCAATTAGCAGATATTTTCACTGAGTCTTTACGGGAACCGAGAATTGATTATATTTGTAACAAGCTTGGTACATACAATTTGTATTCACCAACTTAAGGAGGAGTTTTAGATATATTGTTAGGTATATTATATTTGTATTTTTATCTTTAGTTTCTTTTTTATTATTCTTTACTTGTATTTTGGGCTTAGCCCATATTTCCTTTATCATAAATATAGTATCTTATGTGTATTTTCTACACAAGGGAGATTAATCTCAAACCTATTTTTAATATATTCAATAATCATACAGGTCTAATGGAGTAGAGATGTTATTATTAGATGTTAATCTTCCTTTCAATTCAAGTTTTCCTTAATTGATATTTTGGTGATAAATTATTTTCAAATATGGAAAGATTGGGTTGCAATTTTTATCAATTTTAAACTAGAATATAAGATAGTAATAATTTATAAGATTATTATAATTAAGATTTTGTACTTTAGGGTTTAATGAATTCATAACTTAAGAATTAGAAAAGCTTTATCATCTTATAAGATTTTAAAGGATAGTATAAAAGGAATGAATGGTTAGAAATGATAAGAGAAATAAATAAAAAATATCAAAGTATGTAAGAAAATAAGTTTTCCAAAGAAACAAGAATTTGTGAAAAGCAAAAATAGAAAATGATGACAATAATTATAAAATAAAATATCAATTAGTGTGAAAACATGCTCAATATATGAAAAGTAAAAATACACATATGCAAATCAACTCCTCCCACTAACAAAAACTAGTAACTAACATTTGTAGACAAAAAAAAGTAGTCAATCTAACTAGTAAAATCAAATATGAATACTAAAGAGTTAGATCAAATGAACATGTAAGTGCTTACAATCAGCCTATGATAGTCAAAGAAAGAATTTTCAAACCTGTTGTCAAATTTGAAGAACAAAAAAAGAAAAATCTAAATAGAGCAAGACAGCAAAACAAGTTTATCAATTAATAATCCCAAAACTTAGAACGAAGAGCAATACTTTAAAAACCTGTTGTCAAATTTTGACATAGCAACAATCTTTAAGCTTGTGTCTTGTAGTGCCTTATTCATCATATCAATACCAACTTAGCATCCAAAGCATTACATACCTCACATCTGTATGATTGGACGTAGAATGAAAAGTTGGATTCTTACCAAGATACCTTAAAATCCATTTCACAATATAATATTCTTTATGTGGGTTTAGTAAAGAGTAATTAATTGTACCAACAACATGTACAATATCTAGTCTTGTACATACCATTGCATATATCAAATTACTCATCGGAGATGCATAAGAAACTCTTCTTAAATATGTCTTCTCAGCCTCATTTGAAGAGCCTTGTTTAATACTCAATTTAAAATGAGCCCTAAGAGGAGTGCTCACTTATTTAGCATTTTTTATCTGAAATCTCTACAACACCTTCATAATGTAGTATTCTTATGATAGTCAAAGCTTCTTTTATGTTCTACCAAGTGAGATACTTGTGCCAATAATCTTCTTAGCAGCTCCCATGTCTTTCATGGACAATGACTTGTCTAGTTGCTTCTTTAAATTGTCAATCCCAAAAATTTTCTTTTCAACAGTAAGTATGTCATCAACATATAACAAAAAGAATAATAAAGTTACCATAAAAAATCTTTCTAAGAAAGACACATTGATAAGAAGTAGTCCTTTTGTAGTCTTTGTCTTCATATCCATTTGTTCAACCTCCAAATCAAGGGTGATAACTAAACATAGCAGAATTTTGGTGGATGACATTTTTATCACATGCGAAAAAATCTCATTGTAATCAACATCCTTTCTTTCTCTAAAGCTTTGCACCCCTAATATGACTTTGTACCTTGGAGATGTAAAATTAATCTCACTACAAGAAAATCTTAATTTACCTACCGATTATTACATACAGATATACATCCATAGATAAATTAAACATTACATATGGATATTACTTACTAATTGTAATCCTTAAGTAAATTAAACATTACCTACGGATATTACATACAAATTTTGCAAAACTATTTTTAATTCATAATAAAATAATATGTATTAATGAATCAGTAGATAAACTATTCACTTTTGTTACATACGAATTCTACATACATATCCAACAAAAATATCTTCCATTTTCCCACTCTTGTCAATTACTCGCGATTTTGCAATTTGGTTTTTCATTTTTGGCTCCACCTATTTACCTTATCTCACACACACCTGCTCCTATTTTTCCTCCCCACTCTTCTTCTTCCTAAAAATTGAGGTCTCCTCAAAACTAATGTAATTCATCGTGTGCTTGTTCACATGCCACTACATGCAATCGTAGTCATCGCATCACCATTAAAGGCCTTTAGGTTAATATTTGCAAGCCTCTACGGCACCATTTGCAAGCCTCCTCATCATTGTTCGATGATCATGACTCATCGCTCTTAGGCCTTTTTTTTAAGCAATGTGTAACCACACAGGTAACCCATTCCCTTTTTCGATTAAGGTTTCCATTTTTGCTCTAATTTTTCTCTTCATTTTCATTTTCTCCAAAAGTGCTTATTTAAGCAATGAGAAAGGCATTATCTTATTTCGGTACTTAATGCTCCACTTACAAATGCCTTTGTTTTGAGTAATGGGGAAAAAGGTGATTTCCACAAAACGTAAACAACTAGGCTCAGTAATAGTTTGGGGGTTCTCTTGAGAAAACTTGATCTGAAATAAACGCTTATTTATCTAATCCTAGCTAATATACTAATGCGATGAATAACATCGGTGATGCTCAAAAGCAAGGGTAACTTGGAGTGTGTTCTTGAGTAAGTTCCAAGGAGAAAAATGAAAAATGTGTAATTGCAATATTTTAAGTAGAAACTAGTTAGGTAGAAATTTTAAGTAGCATTAGGTAGAAATTTACAAACCAGTTTAGGTAGAAAAGTGTATGGTTTAGTTCTAAGTTAAGAGAATTTCAATGCTCCATTTTACATTCAATAAATCCAAATTTTGTTCTTTTAAATCCATCTATTCCTTTTTGGTTTTATGCGCTTTTAATTTATTCTTCTTAATGTTTTTCTCAATTTAGGTGGAGATTCATGAACTTCGACAATGACTAGCAACCCAATTTCAAACGTTCCTAAAGGACATTAAGTGCAATACAAACAAGTGCAACAACAAGATAAAGAATAACATAATTAACCTTGGGCTTATACTGATTATTAGTGTTAGGTAATTTTTGTTATATATGATTAGATGGTTAGATACTTTTTTTATTAAGATGATTAGAGTTTATAATCATTGAATTTGTGACATTTGTAACCTTAGATATGAACAATGTATGTTTAATTATTTATTTTAAACACTTTAATGTATATTATAAATTTTCCACATTTGTACTACTGTTATAATTTTGAAGTTGAGGAATTCCAATATATCTAGGATTGCATAATTATTGCAGGAAAAAACCAATTGGCTCAAAGTTATAAAATAAATTGCCTATAGATATATCAATAGGTAATTAAGTACGGATATATCGGTAGGTAATTATCTACGGATTTATCCGTAGGTAATTAATGTTAGCTACGATCAATTACCTACGAATTTTTGTTCGTATGTAATCCGTACATAAATTAGTTTTACATATGGATCTTTGCAGTAGGTAATATGACTTTTTCTTGTAGTGTCTCTTTCTTCACCCTGAAAATATATTTGTTCTCTAAAGCCCATTTACCCTTGCGTAATTTTATCAAGTGATCATGCAAAGATTTCATTTCATCTTGTATTACATTCAACCACTATTAATTTTTTCACTTTCCAAAACTTCTTCAAAAGACCCAAGTTGCATTACATCCAACCACAAAACAACTTTGTTTTCAATGGGTTACAAAGCTCACAATGCAGCAATTCAAGCAACTTTGACTTCTTTAAGGGAGGATGCTTCTTAAAGGACATTGTAGTTTGCTTCTAAAAAGGACTTAATTTCTCCAACTCTAAATTTTTCAATCCCAAAAACACATCCTTTTTAGCTAAGCAATTAAGTCCCTTTTCACTTTATGACCAAGCCTTTGGTGCCATAAGCATGCCTCCATATACATAATATTCATAATATTCTTAGGAATCAAAGCTTTAGTCTAATACAATTTTTAATTTTTTCTCTTTGCTAGTTTTAATCAAGTTACCTTTAGTAGCCTTCCAAAAGGCAATAGGTAAACACATTAAGTCTGTCTGATCAGATATGGGAAGCAAGTTTACATCAACAAAAGTCATGAAGTACTGTGAAGAGAAGGGAAAAGGAGATTTTTTATAGCACTATATTATCTTCAATAGAATGACGTAGTTGAGAGAAAGAACCAAACTATTCTTGACATGGTTTGATCAATATTAAAGAGCAAGAATATTCCAAAGGAGTTTTGAACGAAAGTTGTGTAATTTTCCATCTATAGGAAAAATAGGTTTTGTTCTAAAATAAGTGTTATATAAATGATGTTGCAAAAGATATCAGGTGCAGGTTTACAACCCACAAATTTCGTTACCACGTTCACGGAAGTTGGAAAGATTTCCTCCACATATCTTGCCCCACAATTGCTTTGAACGTTGCATTTCTCCTTTTCGCACACCATGCTATAGTGATCTTTGAGTGGGTTGTTGTTGTTCCATGAACTATGGGATTTTTCACCCATCCTTCACCTATAAATAGGTGCATCAATCCCCTTCTGAAAACACTTCATATTCTCATTCTCTCTCTTGTTCTCTCATTCTTTGTCTATCTTATATTTCTTTTATAATATCTTGGGTTATTTATTTACTCTTTTTAAAAGTTATCTTGCTAGTTCTGAGATCCTCGAAAAATCCTAGAAGTTCCTGTTGTATCTTAGGAGACTTGCGCGAAACGCCGCATATAAGTCCTTAAGGATAATAAATCTACACGCTTAAGGAAGTCTATCTTGTTTGAGCTTTCGTTAGTTTTCAATCTTAAGGACTTAAAGGCTGATGATATGGACACCATTACCAAATCAACATCGAAGAAGTCAAACATTGTTTTCGGAACGTAGACAATCCTCGTGGAACCTTTCTTGGATATTCGAAAGTCGAAGATACCACAAAGGAATATGTTACTATAAAGGCGATGACATTATCTGCTAAAGCTCCAAAAAGGTACATATGTGGAAAAACTTGATCACAAGAGTAAAGATATCTTTAAAAATTCTCATCCCAATGCTTCTAACCCCACTTTTTAAGAAAAATAGAGTAAGGAATGACAATCCTCCTCAAGCAAATATAGTCGAAGGAGAAGATATAATTATTGTGGTCGTTTCGGAAATAAATCTTGTGACCAATGTGAGCAAGTGGGTGGTACACTCTAGTTCTACCAAGCACATTTGTGCAAACATAGATGCTTTTACCTCGTACGCTACTATGGGGGATGGGGAAGAACATGTATATCTCGGTACATAAATACTTGGTTCTCTATTTCACTATCTTGGTGATTCCAGGACAATTCCAGTTCTAGGAAAAGGGAAAGTTCTTATAAAGCTCACATCTGAGAAGACTCTGGCCTTAAGTGATGTACTACATGTGCAGTCAATCATAGTTAATTTAATCTTTGTAGCCTTGTTGAAAAAAGTTGGGGTTAAAGTGTCATTTTAGTATGATAAAATCATTATGACAACAAATAATCTTTTTGTAGGAAAGGGATATCATGATTAAGATCTCTTTGTACTCAATATTTCTGAAATTGTTAATGAATCTTGTTATTTTGCCTATATTATTGATTCATATGATTTATGGCATGCCAAATTAAGACATGTTAATTGTTCATATGTTATGAAATTTTAATGACTAGGATTAATTAATATGCATGATAAGTATAGTAATAAATGTGATACATGTGTAGAATCAAAGATAACAAAAAATCTTGTCATTCAGTAGAATGTAAAACTGAATTGTTAGAGGTAATTCATATTGATCTAGCTGAAGCTGACTTAAGACAAACCATGTCTAGAGGTGGTAAAAAAAATTTGTGACGTTTATAGATGATTATTCTAGATACACCAAAGTGTACTTAATCAAACATAAGGATGAAACTTTTGATGTGTTTTTGTCCTATAAAGCAGAAGTAGAAACTCAATTGAATAAGAAAATTAAGAGGATTATATTAGATAGAGGTGGTGGGTATATATTGTTTAATGAATATTGTGTTAGAGAAGGAATTATCTATGAACTAACCCCACCATATTCACTTGAGTCTAATGGAGTGGTCGAGAGAAAGAATTGAACTCTCAAGGAAATGATGAATGTCATGCTTATTAGTTCTAGTGCACCTGATAACCTTTAGGGAGAAGCCCTTCTTATGGCATGCTTTTACAAATAGGATACCTCATAAGAAATCTGGTAAAACTCCCTATGAGTTGTGGAGAGGTTATCAACCTAATCTTAAATATCTAAGAGTGTGGAGGTGCCTAGCTAAGGTAGTGTTACCCGATCCTAAGAAAAAGAAAATAGGCTCTAGAACCTCTGATTGTATGTTCTTAAGCTATGTTGAACATAATGCTGCCTATACGTTTCTTGTTCTTAAAAGTGATATGATTGAGCACGATACTATAGTGGAAACAAAAAATGTTGAGGTCTTTGAACATATTTAAAGGTTAGTAAGACATTTAAACAACCTATAGATAATAATAGTGATGCCATGTGTGAGGATTTGAGAAGAAGTAAAAGATAGAGGAAATAAACTTCTTTTGGAGATGACTTTTATACTTATCTTGTTGATAATGATCCAACAAGTTTTTTAGAGGCTACTAGTGCTTCTAATGCAAAGTAGTGGGATGAGGCTATTAGGACTGAAATTGAATAAATTCAGAAAAATAATACTTGGACCTTAGTAGATTTTCCTAAAGGAGCAACACCCATTGGTTGTAAGTGGATCTTTAAGAAAAAGTATCACCCCAATGGATCCATAGAGAAATATAAGGCAAGACTAGTAGCAAAGGGCTTTACTAAAAAAATTCAACATAGGTTACTTTGCTACCTTTGTCCCTGTGACTAGGATTTCCTCTATTCGGGTTTTATTGGTTGTAGCAACTATCCATAAGCTACTGATACACCAAATAGATGTTAAAGCTTTTTTTCTGAATGGTAATTTAGAAGAGGAAATTTATATGAGTCAACTTGAAGGATGTGTTATATCTGGTCAAGAGAATAATGGGTTGAAGAAAGCACCAAAATAGTGGCATGAAAAACTTTATAATGTGTTGCTTTGTGATGGTTTTTCACCTAATGATGTTGATAAATATGTGTACTCTAAATCTGAACATGGTGAATGTATCATTATATGCTTGTATGTGGATAACATGTAAATCTGTGGTACATGCAATGAGATTGTCTCTAGAACTAAATTGTTTCTAGGTTTTAAATTTGAAATGAAAGATATGGGTGTAACAAATGTGATTTTAGAATCATAAGGAAGGGAGATAGTATATTACTATCCCAAGAATAATACATTGAGAAACTTCTTAAGAAGTTTGGATATTATAACTTCAAAGTACCCCTTATGATATGCCAACTCTAATTTAATGAAAAATATAGGAGAATTTATTTCTCAACCTCAATACGCCTAGATAATTGAAAGCTTACTACATTCAATGAGATTTTCAAGACCCAATATTGTTTATGCAATAGGTAGACTGAATATGTATACTCAAAGTCCTAATCAAGAACATTGAGATGCACTTGCAAGACTTATGAGATGTTAAGAGGTTCAATGGATTATGCCACTAAATATAGTGGATTTTCTATTGTACTATAAGGGTACAATGATGCTAAATGGATCTTTGATTCAGATGAGACAAAATCCACTAGTGGTTATGTATTCACACTTGGGGCTGGTGCAATTACATGGAGATCAACCAAACAAACAGTTATTGCAAAATCAACAATAGAATATGAGTTTGTTGCTCTCGAAATGGCTAGTAGTGAAGTTGAGTGGTTGAAAAACTTCTTAGCAAACATTCCACTATGAATGAAACCAACCCCATCTGTGTCAATACATTGTCATTGCCAATCGACAATAGTTATACCTAAAAAGAAGAATTATAGTGGAAAGAACAGACATATACAATTGAGACATAATTTGGTGAAGCAGTTGCTAAAGAGTGGAATTATTTACATTGATTATGTGAAGTTAGAATGAAATCTAGCAGACCTCTAACAAAACCCCTAGGAAGAAACAAGTGATGGTAATTCAACGGATTTGAGATCTCATGAATAAGGTTCATATGGGTAAAAACAAGTCACTTGTTATTTCTGATAGCACTAAATTAATTTTAAATCAATTATGTCATGGTTTGTGTGAAAGTGGTAGAAATTGTATTATTAAAAGGTTAAACTTTATAATTAAAATTCTATATGGTGTGAGAATTTTAGTTAAACAAATTTTTAATGAGTTTCATATATCCCTTACGAGTGGTGTATGATTTGCGGCATACACTTGATAAAATCACCTATATGAGTGTCAAGTTGGGTCGCTTATATGAGATCTTAGCATGATCTCTATAGTACTCATGAATATCGGGCAAGCGCATGGCCTAGTAAGCGCAATACATCGATAACAACAAGGTTTGTGGGGGTGTATTGTGATTGATAAACCACTAACACACATCAAGTGTTTTTGGTTCATATAGTTTTCTATACCAACTACATTGTGTGTTAAGTTTCTCAATATAGGACCGGTTCATATAGTTTGCTATACCAACTCTGAGGCATTACATCTTATATGGGACCATGATTTATCTTTATCTTTTCTCTTCTTTCCTTTCTTATCTTTTGCAATATGTGGGGGATTGTTATAAAATAAATGTTATATAGATGATATTGCAAAAGATATCAGGTGCAAGTTTACAACCCATAATTTTCGTTGTTGCCACGTTCACAAAAGTTGGAAAGATTTCCTCTCCATATCTTGCCCCATAGTTGCTTTGAACATTTCATTTCTCCTTTCCACAAGCCATGTTATAGTGAACTTTGAGTGGGTTGTTGTTGTTCTGTGAACTATGGGATTTTTCACCCATCCTTCACCTATAAATAGGTCCATCAATCCATTTCCAAAAACACTTCACATTCTCATTCTCTCATTCTCTCATTCTTTGTTTATCTTATATTTCCTTTACAATATCTTGGGTTATTTATTTACTCTTTTTAATAGTTATCTTGTTAGTTCTGAGATCTTTGGAAAATCCGAGATATTCATGTTGTATCCTAGGGGACTTGCACGATACACCGTGGATAAGTTTTTCAGAAGAATTTTTGTGTCCACTTTTAGAAGAATAATATAATTATAAAGCTACTAATATTATAATAAGCTTATTGCAAATGACCAATATTTCTGTTTCCCACTTTATCGCACTAAAATCACACTGAAGCATACTAAAGAAGATAGAACATATTCAAGAACATCTTCAAACAAAATTTCATATAATGGCCACAAAAAGAAGACTCATATCACACTACCATTAACCCTGAAAAAGGAAGCTAGACCAAATTTGAGCATGACAGCTTGAATGTACCAACAATATTCTTTAGATTTAGGGTCTAGTTGGAGCTTCCAACTCCATGGTCACGTGTTTAAAGTAGAGAAATAACATAATACAATAACAGAATAAGCAAGAATCAGGGATTGCAATAACAAAATACAAAAATTAGACTTCCCAATTGATATTTTCAATCTCAACCAAATGCAACAAAGCACACTCAATATTACATTCATCCATAATTAACCCAATAATCAGAGCAAACAATAAGAGTCGCACATTAGTCACTAATCAAACTGCAAACAAACCAAAAACGAAATCATAACAGAGGGAAAGAAGTGGAAGGACCTTGTTCGTGCCGGAAATGAGGAAATGCATAGTGAATGCTCGTGGAGACTACTAGTGCCCGATTGGTTGAGGGTTTGGGCTATGGAGAAATGGCTCGCGACGAAAGCCTTTTCGACATTGTCGTCGGAGTTGCTAGAGATGTTCGACGCTTTGCTAGTTCCCAATCAGTGTGGTGAAGGAAGTCACGATCTTCGACGACTTGGTAATATCCACTTGCAGCGACGAGTTACGAGATCTACGGAGACGAAATCGATAGCAAGAACGGTGTGGTAGTGTTGGAAAGGTAGAGTACTGAAGCGTTCCTGGGTCGCAATTCGAGCGCGAAGTCGCGACGAAGTTTTATGGAATTGTGAGGAGTGGAAACTGCGAGGTGCAAGGAGTGGGAAATTGCGTGGTGATCTCCTGCGACGAGGAGGGTGGAAATGACGAGGAGTGGGAAACTACGAGGTGCGAGGAGTGGAAAATTGCAAGGTGTGAGGAGTGTGGAAACGACACCGTTAGAGGTTGGGGTTGACTGAGAGGATTTTGTAGGGTTTGTCTTCACAAGAGCCAGTTTTGTGTCTTGTTTGTGCATTTGTCTTATTAAAATTCAATTTACTATGTAATAGAAAGATAGAATTAAATGAGAAGTAAATAAAAAAGAGTATTATGGAGGGAAAGATGGCGCCACTAGAAAAGACGTCGTAATGTGTAATGGGAGTATAATGGCGTTTTCAAATGCCATATTTTGCATACAAAATGTAGCAGTTATAGAACTCTCGTATTATGAAGCAAATTATGGCAGTTTTTTATAACCGTTATATTAAAACCGCCATATTTACTTCCATTTTTTTTAGTGAGGTGTCCACATGCAAAGTTGAATGGTCAAACCCCAGAAGAAGTATGGAGCGGAAAAAATATTGGCAATGACTCATCTTAGAGTGTTCGACAATGAGACATTTTCCATACCCACATGTCCTTTGTTTCTCTTTTGAATGGTATATCTTTTATGATTTGTACCAATTCTTGCTTAGACCATTCTTGTGAAGTTGAGTATATAGCACCACCTTGTGTGAGTCGTGCAATATGGCTTAGAAATCATTAAGCAAGTTTGAGCTACATTTGAAAGGTGGGACTGTGATATGAGTTGATAAAAAGTCAGTGATTGAGTTGGAAAATAAATGGTGCAATCATAAATGGAGCAAGCATATTGATGTTCATTTTCACTTCATCCAATGTGAAAGAAAGCAATGTGGAGTAGTGATGAGGTGGGAAGTTAAGATCAAGTTGCACACATTTTTACAAAGTGATTATCAATTGTGTTATTCAATAATTGCAAAAAGTTGATCAAAATAAAGAACGGAAGAAATATTTTAAGTTTACGGTAGAATTTTATAGAATAAACTTAAATGGGGTAGTTAATAGGAATTTTTCAGTTTTAGAGTGGAAAAATCAAGAGTTATTGTATTCTTGATTTGTAATGATTAGCGTACTTTAAGGCTTGAAATTGGAAAGCCAAATTTCATACTATAAATTCACAGTTATAATCTTTGATTAGTATGAATGAAAATTGAATCAGGATAGTCAGACAAAAAACTTGTTGTCAACACAGTAAAGGGTAGTGACATTTTTTGTTAGAATATGATGGTACTATTGTTCTTAAATCCTTCAAATTACAATGCTTAGCTATTTTAGAATTCTTCTTTTGCTTAAAAAGGTCCAATATTAATTAGGTTAAACTGTATTACACAGGGTGGCACCATATGCAAGTAGATGAGTAAGAGTGTAAATCCAAGACTTGATGCACACACAATGTCCTTGGGGAAAATGATTGAGGTTGGGCTTCAAATATCAAATAGGAAGAAGAGATTGGAAGTTGAAAATCACAATTTTTGTAGGTCAGAATTAGTGAGTAATGAAGTAATTTTATAGTGGGTTTGATGATCTGAGTCAAAGATGTGGTTATTTGTGATATGATGGGTGCGAAAATCCTGGAAGAAACCAAGTGTGCATGAGGTTGAGAATACGATTTTCAATTCCAATGTCTCCAAAAGCTAAGTCAAGAAGCGGCGGTCTATACCTTTTTATTGGATTTTTGTTCATATGTAAACCTTCTTCCTACTTATCCACCAAGCACATCAATTTGGTAGTTGGAGATTCATTATAATATTATTTTTTCTGAATTATGACATTGCTGCATTGCAATTAACAGCTACATATGTTTCTAACCATCAACTTGTATTCAAGTGATTTTCAAGAAAATCAACTTTCTTAATAATATGGTTTCTATTAGACACTGACTATCAAAAGCTATAATTCAATACTAAAATACTGCAAGTTGATGATAGTTTTCCTTTTAGGATTCTCTTTCTGTGCTTACTTTTTGCTGATGGCTTCTACACACTTTGCACAGAATTTGTCTAGTTATTACCGGTTTTAATCATCTTTGTTTATAAAAAAATCATGATGAGTTTTTGAGCATGTATATTGTCATTATACCCATGTAGTAACTAAGTATTCTTCATAGTTTTGTTCTCAATAATGTCATGATGTAGAAGTGAAAATCCAACCCTCTTTATTATATATTAACCATCTTAATCTATGTAGTTATAATTCAACCAGTCAATTCATCCGGTTATGAACACAAAATTAATGGTTTGGTGAGTTTGAATCATTTTTTTTTTTCATTCTGAATAATGTATATTGTTAAAGAATCATCGAACATATTTTAAAAATTTTGGGGTCATCTAAATCGAAATTCTAAAGTTCATAGGCCTGAGCATAGATTTTTAACCTACAAGTTCTGATTTTTTTTTCCGAGTTTGGATGTAAAAGTGTGTGTAATTAGTATTGAAATTCATTTCACAAAAGATTAAATATGATTTTAGTTTTTAAACTTTGAATGCAAAATTAAAATTCATTTGTTTCAAATTTTAATATATTTTGATTCTTAAATTTTAAAAATAAATGAATATAATCTTTTTAATCTAATGATGTTAATTTTAATTTTTTTCATGCTTGTTAAACGATATTTTTAATTGACCTTGATACGGAAATGTGTCAAATAGTATAACTAACTTGAATGTCAACCTAAATTGTGTTTGACACAAAAAGAAATTTAACATAGTTGAGTGAAAAAATTATATTTATCTATTTTTAAAATTTGGACACCAAAATATATTAATGTTTGGAACAAAGATGAATTATATTTTTACATTTAAGATAAGGGAGATAAAAATATATTTAATCTTTTTATAAAAACACTACATAGATAAATTAAATATCGTGAAAAAAGAAAGTGCAGATGGGTTGAATATTGGTTATATTAATTAGATTTTCCAATACATGATTGACACACACAGTAGATGAATCAATGGTTTATTTTTAACCTATTCATAATTGAGGTCAAAATTGATCTAATCGATCAAGTTCACACCTGCATTCACCAATGCACCAATAATGAATTAAAATTCAAACTAGGTAGCCATTGCTGAGTTGATAGCAAAAACTAGTTATGTGATCTTGAACTCCATTATTCAGAGGTAGAACATGGCATAGGATTCCCATACCCGTTGATGAAGCCAAAAATATTAATGTTACATGCAGTGTTCGTAAAGGTAACGGCACCAGCACTAGGAAGCAAGATGCATGTGTGTAGATAGTATAATATTTACGATTAACAAGTAAATAAGAAGGAAAATTGTTATAAATGGCTGAACAGATTGGTGTAGCCACAGGAACAGTGAAAGGGTTTAAAGAGGGTAAGTGTTATATATTTTTGATTTGGTTCATTCATTCATTACACTTCATCTGCGTGGTTGACCAGGTATCTGTGTAGCTGAGAGTGTGACTTTTTTTCATGTGCATTAGATTGAAGGTTGCGTGGGAATCCCTTTGGTGAATTTTGTGACTGTGAAACAAAGCCTTCCAGATCCCGGTTTTGCACCTATTTTCTTATCACCTTTTATGTCTCCGAGACCTAGAATTCTGTATTCTATGTTGCCCCAGCACGTGTATAAGCCACGGACTTTAAGGAATTTTGCTTTCTCTTTTATATATTTATATGTATATACATACACACACCCTTTTGTTTTTCAAATTTCTTTAATAATTCTTCTCATAAGCTTGTCAAAATAATACAATGACAAACCCTACTCCATGCCTGTGACCCCACACAAGAATTTCAGAAATAAAAGAGTACTTCAGCAAGAGAAATTTCCCAGAATGACTTCAATATATATATTTATCTGTGCTCGTACTAAAGAGTTTTGGCACACTATAAAGGAAAAATAGAAGAATATATGAAAATTTCACAAGTGGTTCACAGAACCAAGAATTTGTGTCTATGGGTTGTAAAAAAAGATCACAGTTGTTTGTATAGAGAGAATTTTGATGCACTTCACCACATATTTTCTGCTTCATTTCGGATTCATATACACTGTGTTGTTAATGGTTGAAGTGATGTGTGTAATAGTTAGATGCTGTCAGCATGTATGACAAAAGGTGATACACATTGGATCAGAAATTTGAAGACAAAGGTGTGGTCAAGGACATGTTGTGTTGTCCATGTATTATGTACTACCAAACAAATGTGGTCTCACTTAACCACCAAAGTTTGCCATCTTTCTCAATGGAGGAACATGATAATTTAAATATATATATATATATATATATATATATATATATATATATATATATATATATTCTATGAAAGAGCCAGAAAATAAGCAAATTAGTGTAGAAGTTAAAATAGCAATAATTAGGACAGAATTACACAAACTATTATAGCAAGAAAATCCGTGGAAGTTGTAGGGCTTAAATGGTCATTTTTGTTTGGCTTGTTTTTTCTTAATTAACACATTTGTTTTTATTACCACCTAGGATCCAGAATACTGATGCACCATCCATAGGTAGCCATTGCTGCATCCCAATAACCCAAAAGATTTAAATTGCTATTAATTAATTAATCAATCAATTAACTAATATTGCGTATGCTCAGAATATCGACTATATGTACACATTGTTAGACTTACAACTCCTAAGTTTCATACTTTACACTGAATTTGAGGCAAATTCTTCACTTTTATGAACATGATTCAAGGATAGCCACTGGATACTCATCCTTTTGATTAGTTGACTGCAGCTTTACAAACTAATTGCAATCATAATTATCCTAACTTTAAATTAATATATATATATATATATATATATATATATATATATATATATATAGATATATATAGCTAACTCTGAACTGGTTTTGTAACCAGCCGAAAAAGAAACACACGATCACTTTTGAATCATGATATATAGTACTTGAAAAATAATAGCATTTCTTTATAACAATAAAATGCCAAACTATAGTCTTGTAAGAATAAGTATTATATCATTTAATAACATTAAGGTTCATGTATTAGGAATATTGGAATGAGCAGAAAATGCCCTCTATCTGCATCATTCTTCTTTGACTTTGACTAGTCCGCGTGATTGATTTTCCCCATTTATTTTCATCTTGTAATTAAATTAATGGACCCAAAAGATATAAAAAACAAAATACTAATATGTTTTACATTTGCACCATATAATACATATATAATAAGAGAATGAGGAAAAAACCAAAGAAGTTACTGTCATTAGATATAGTAATTGATAGTTAAGCAGATTTTCTTCATTGTAATGAGGCGAAACTTGGGAGAAGGTCTCCCATTCAACGAACATTTACCAAAAGCCTAATTTTTGTATAGTATTCTTACCCATACAATGCAATGCATATATCTGCATATTGAAAACTGAATAAATTACCCATTTGATAGTTTATAGCATAACAAGAGACTTCAAGAACTAGCCTTCTAGCATTTTATTTATATAACTTTCTGATATCATCATATCATCATATCACAGCTAGCTCAATGTATACCACTTAATAATTTAATCCTCATTTTGCTTCTGCTAAATATTTATATATAAATAAAATATCTTTTTTATATATTTCTGTGCCCATTCTTGGTTGTCAGGCCTTATTTGTGAAGCTAGCATTTGCATTGATCTGCTCATATCTCTCTCTTTCTCTCTCATATTCTCTCTTAAAACCCACGTCCGTGCCCTTGAAGCTAAGAAACAGTGCAACCAAAGACTCCTCCAAGCTGTCTGGTTTCCTGTGTGGTTCTTTGTCTGCTTTCCTTTGTCCTTTGAGAGGCTTTCATCTTGCGTACCACAAAAGGTTTGTATATGCTTTTGTTCTGTTTCTTTTGGCATCACTTCTTTGTGTCTCATGAAAAACCTTTAGCTTTATTAATATTAGCTGTTTTTCCTTTTGTTTCGTTTTCTCAGGTCATCTTTTGTCTGTGCCTTTCTTACATAATTTCAGAAACCCTCTTTGGATCTTTTATCAGTGCTTGATTATGCCCCTTCACCCTTTCTTAATTCACAAACTTTTCTTTCATACATATAGGTTAGTTTGAAAATATATTTGCTTGTGTGTGTTTCAAAATGAAAATTTTCAGAGAAGCAACGAGTTGGGTCTTCACTGGTTGCTTTAATTTCATTCCACTTAGTTATTAGTTAAAGAAGTATGCAGATGAAGGTTTATTCCATTTTCCTTCTTTTTCTCTCTTTCGTTTTCTTCTTGGAACTATGCCTAATCCTCTCCATGCACGTAACCCGATGTCAGTGAATTTTTTTCTGTTATTTTTCAAACGAATCCATGAATATTAGCATACACATTCCTGTCTTGCTGCTGTTTCTAAGGAACTGTGTTCTAATGTATACAACACATGGTGATATGGCTAGAGGGAACGAACCATGGCAGATAAGAATTCTTTTCTGCTACTGTTCTCATAATCTCTAAGCAGTTCAACATCATGGAATATGTAAAAGGTCTAGATATTCTAAAACTAAAATTTCTCAATAATCAGAGACATATATACATGGTCAGAAAAGTAACTAGCTTTTGTTATAGATTCTTCTTAGGGTTTGCACTCAGATTTAAATTCCTCGTGTCAGGAAATGTCTCGTACTATGCATGGAGAAGATTTCAATAACAATACAACCATTAGATTCCATTGTATATAGAAATTTATCATAGGTATTAATATTATTCTACTTTGTCTTTAGTTTTGATCTGCAGAACTACCATGTAGGGTTGTAGCTAAACAGTGGTCTTGGACAATATTATATAATTTTCTGAGTTCCTCCCTCTTAAATTTTTTTTATTTTATGTTCATAAAGTACCTTTTTGACAGTGAAGATGAAGAACTTGCGTGATCTCGAGATTATCATTCTTTGGCCATCATTTTTAAATTTCTACATCATGGACTACTGTTAGTTCATACCTTCTTGAGAATAAACAGTTTCATCTACCCATTTATCAGCCACGTAAACCTGATTTAACAAATATATGTAACTTCATATCATATTAAATTGTTTATCTTCTTAATACAAAGGGATTTTTCTCTTTTTCTTTTGCAGTTAGCAGAGTGAAAACCTTGCAGACAGTAGAAAATGATGCCAGGCAATGGACAGTTAACAGTTCCTCCTGGCTTCAGGTTCCATCCTACTGATGAAGAGCTTCTCTATTATTACCTGAGGAAGAAAGTTTCTTATGAAGCCATTGATCTTGATGTCATAAGAGAAGTGGATCTCAACAAACTTGAGCCTTGGGACCTCAAAGGTATATACAACAAATTTATAACAAAAAGGGATATCCTTCTCTTTGTACTGTTTTCTATCTAGGGTTTTATTGTATCATGGCAAGAAAGACAAAAGATCTTGTTAACTATGAAATTTATAGTACTTCTTGAGTTTTTGTAACATGAACTAGGTAACATGTAGATGTTTCTTTGCATGCAGACAAATGTAGGATTGGTTCAGGGCCTCAGAATGAGTGGTACTTCTTCAGCCACAAGGATAAGAAATACCCAACAGGAACAAGAACAAATCGAGCAACTACAGCTGGTTTTTGGAAAGCAACTGGAAGAGACAAGGCCATATACCACACTAATTCCAAGAGGATTGGCATGAGGAAAACCCTAGTTTTCTACACTGGTCGTGCTCCTCATGGCCAGAAAACTGATTGGATCATGCATGAGTATCGCCTTGATGAAGATGATGCTGATGTTCAGGTGAGAAAACTACATATACATACACACTTCAACTATAAGTATTCATTCTCCAGATCTTAAGACGAAGGCCACATTATGAGTAGCAACTTCAATCAATGTTTTAGATATGAAAGATTATTTCATAACCATGAGAACTTATACAGACAAGAAGAAGCTTTTCTAAAAAGTCTTTCAAACATCCTTAAGTTATTGATTTCAAACAAAGTCCAATGAATATCGAGTTCTATGGATCCAACTTTATTTCCAGATATAATGACAGAGTTGTGATGTGTTTCTAGCAGGAAGATGGGTGGGTGGTATGCAGGGTTTTCAAAAAGAAAAACCAGAATCGAGGTTTCCAGCAAGACATTGAAGAAGAAGAGAACTTAACCCACATGAGAACAAGTGGTCCTTGCCATGTTCTGGAACCAAAACATCATATGCAAGGAGGATTATATGACTACAACTTTGACGGCACAATGCAGCTTCCACAGTTGTTCAGTCCAGAATCAGCTGTTGCACCAACCACTACTTGCTTGGCGACATCCATGAATGCCATGGACATCCTTGAGTGCTCTCAAAACCTGTTGAGGCTCACAACTAATGGGTGTGGACTGAATCTTATGCAGCAACAGGGAGAGAGGTTCAGTGGTGATTGGTCATTCTTGGATAAGCTTCTAGCATCTCACCATGGCATGGATCATCATCAGCATCATCCACAAAGCAAATGTAACCCTCCCACTCACCATGCTGCAACTTCTGTTGGCACTTCAGCTCAGAAATTCCCATTCCATTACCTTGGCTGTGACACTCATGATATCATGAAATTTTCCAAGTAGGGTTTTTCATTGCATTCATATATGCTCATACTTAAGGTGATGAGGTGAGAAATATTTGGTTCCTAAGTATGTGTAATATGTAGCATCTTGTTAGATACTCATTGAGATTCCACTCATTAATTTAGTTATTTCTTGAGTATCAATTGTATATATATGTCTATCTATCTATCATCTTCTATACGTTTATAATTAGATTTCAAGGTTTTTTTTTTTGTCAAAATATGATTTAAATATTTTTGACCAAAAATTAAACTCGATTGTAAGTTTTTTCCTTTTAAATTTGTAATATTTTACCATTTTAAAATTAGATTATGAATTTTTTTAGAATCTATAAATTTAGGGGAACATGACTTATTTTAGTGTTTAATTATTTGTTATAAAAATCAAAACTAAATACCTTTACAATTATTAAAATGTGATAATTTTGATTAAAAATACATGACTAAAACTTAAGCATTTTTGTTATTTTTTAAACAAGTTTCAACCTAAACCTAAAGGACCAAACGAAATAGTAAATATTGATTAAAAGGACTTGATGGAAAAAGTAATGGTGGTAATAATACAAATAAATGCAAGACAATTTAAAAGAAAAATATATGAAAGAATTACATAAATGTAAATTGAATAATTGTGAATGATCAAAATCAATAAAGTGATTTGGAAATCAAATTTAAAGAAAGTAAATCAAATTTAAGTATAATAAAGTACAAGGTAAGTAAAGCCTAATAATGTTACTTTTATATTCCTTCATCTTGCTTTAACAATGTATTGTTGTTGTCCTCCAAAATTAGATAGTTTAAACCCTATATATTTACAAACAATTTTCCTCTACCACCTTTCTTTGCTTCTGATTCAGTTTATATTATTAATATATGATTGTTATAGGCTATATATTGAATATGAACATTGTTGCCAAGTGGCATTTTATCTGCTTCCACATTTCAATTTGCATCATCTTGATTTCTACTAACCAGTTTCCATCACAACTTTATAGGTTAATCATAATGTAGTTGCTCTCATGCTTTCCTTTCAAATTCAATTATCCTACTCGGTTCTCCTGTTTTGTTTCTTTTTGTAGTTGCATATTTAATGCATCTTTCATAATTAAACTCATCAAATGCAAGATCAACATTTAAATGATTTAAAGTTGTCCAACTACAAAAACTGTTATGTTCTTCAACAATTCAACAAAAAAGAAAAAGGAAAATTATCTTTTGACAACAAAAATTTTGACAAACTTAACAAAGATTCTAAAAAAGGAATTAAAGTAGATTAAATTTTTATTTTTTAATTAAAATAAAATAATAAAATAATACTTTTCTACCTGAATAGGAAAAGTTTGTCAAAACTTTGTGAAAATCATTTTGTTAACCTATCATAACTCAAAGAAAAAATATATATAACCCTGCATGTGCTTAAACATTGCAAAAGTAACTTCATAAAGGACCTTCTTTGTGTTCACTTAACAAACCGGAAGAGAATGCATTTGTATGTCTATCCATCTTGATCAAGGATGACTATTTGGAAAAGAATTTTTATTTAAGTCAGAAGGGATTTGTTGAAAAAAATATTTGATTAAATTAAAAGTGATTTATTAAAAGAATACTTAGTTAAATCAAAAGTGGTTTGTTGAAATATTAATGGATTAAACGAGAAGTGATTTGTAAAATACTATAGGATTAAGCCAGAAGTGACTTATTGAAATAATACTGAACGTGTTTAACTATGAGTGGTTGCTATCTAAAAAATATCCATAAAAAGATAATTAGAAGTGATTTCGAGTTCAAACAATATTCAAGGGCTTAATCATAAATGGATGAAAGCCCAAACAACATTCAAGGGATTAGTCAAGAATGGTTGAGTCTAAAAAATACTAGTTTGTACTTTGTAGCATTAATCTACTTAATAGAACTTAATTTGTTAATTAAGAACTAGATTTAGTTTGTGTTGTTAGAGTAACACTATAAAAATATCATTTCTACCTCTCTTTCTCTTTATCTTTATGTGATAATAAAATGACCTGAGCAAGAAAATAAATTAAGTTATAAAGTGGAATATCTATCGTAATCCATCTAATAGCATACACAAATGTTACATTTTATTCATTTTTAGTGGTAGAAGAACAAATTGAATCAAAATTTCAGATAAAATCAAATTTTAATTTTGCATGAAAGTTTAAAAAATAAAAATATATTTAACCTACTAGACAACAACCTAAAACTATAAAACACACTCAATTATCCTAACATAGAAATCTGCAGCAGAATTTAGCCTTCATGACCTAACTTTGGAGTACTGCCATGAGTTATTATGGTCAGAGAAGTAAAAACTTGACCAAAGATAATACAACAAATCAAAAAGATTTTAAGGAACCTTCAACAGTGTAGGATGAAGGGTTTAAGGGCATAAAAATACAGGAATCCTGAATTTCTGTTTTAACTTGCTGCTAAAGATACTTTATATTCACTGTATATAATCATATATCCTTTAGTTACTGATAAAAAAAAAGATTAAATATGTTCTTTATCTTTTAATTTTTATTAAATTTTGTAATTAGTCCATTTCAAAACTTTGGATTAATTTAATCTCTCATCTTTTAAATTACATGAATTTAGTCATTTTAATTAAATTTTGTTAAGTTTATTTAATATTTTAAACGTATTTCATAATATTATTTGACTTAATATTAAAATGAAAATGTGTCAAACAGTATAAAAAAAATACGGTACTCACGAAACTTTAAATAAATAAAAAAAACTGCGGGCAATCACAATTCGTATATGTAAGTTTTCATGTTTTAATATGCAAAATGTAGCTTATCATTTCGAAAGCTGACAATGTTGAAAAAAGACAAAAAAAGATGATGATGAGAAACAAGATGCAGAAAATAACATATTGTACTGGATTTTGTGGTTATCTAATTGGAGAAATATGCACAGGTTTTAAGCACGCCATGAAAACACCATATATATAATCGTACATTGAAGACGCGACGTTCCGCAAATTGAGTGAGTCAGCGAAAATATTTTTCAAACATATCATCAATTTTAGAGAAAAAAAAAACAAAGTGTTGAAATAATTTGTACCACTCCTTTTCTGAATCCAATCTATTTGGGCCAAGCTAGTAGTGGCTCATACAGCTTCTGATTTTCGTGAGAAGAGTAAAGTACATATGGTGGCTTTGTGTTTTATTAGTACACTTTAAATTTATATTCATCCAAAGGTCTCCATCTACATCTTTATAAATAAGAAAACGTGTAATACTAGAGTATCTAAATATATATCATTATCATCTATTATATATTTGTGATTTCACTATATCAATAAAATATATAGAATCTCAAAATCATATGTCTTGTGTCGAATTAATATCATTAAGATAAATTTTTAATATAATTTTAATATTGTTAAAATAAATACTTTTTTTAATTTTATTTTATAAAACTCACTTGTAAAATCAATTTATACATGGAATTAAAACCATTTTTAATTTAGAACCTCAAAATATTTTGCTTATGGATTTTTTTTCTTACATAATATTTAGCTTTATTAATGTAAGACTTATATTTATCCTTGAGTTATTTCAAAACAAATATAAAAAATAGTATTACAAAGTTGTTATGATATTTTTAACATATAATTTCACATCGTTTAGGAATCGCGGTCAAAAATATTTTAAATACATCTTTTTTTAATCATTTGAGACACTTATTTATAAACAAAATTATGATTAATTCTAATAATATGTTATTTTAATGGGATTTGAAGTCCGAAAAAAAAAACATTTGTATTAGATGTTTGATTATTAGTTGTAATTCTTAAAGTTTATACTTTAATGAGTGGTCCAGCTAAATGATTGGTATTGACCATTAGAAACTTAGAAAATGTAAGGGCAAAAGAAATTTTTTTAAACTAAAAATGTCTAAGGAAAAGTTGCATAGGTCACACGGAATATAAGAAAACAAAGAAATCGTTTAAGAAGATCAATATGCATAACTTTGTCTTTTAAACTAAAAATGTCTAAGGCAAAGTTGCTTAGGTCACACGGAATATAAGGTATTGATTGGAGGGTAGGTTTAAGTTCTTTCACTAATAAAAATTAATATATACTGATAACTATAGTATTTGATGATGAAACATGTTCCGGTACACTTAATAAGTTTCACATCGGTTAAGTGAAGTTTAAATATTTATACCTTCCTCCATCTTCTGAACTGTCTTTTAAGGATAAAACCGTGACGGAACTCCAATGCTCCAAAGCGGACAATACTTCGGAAATGCAATGGTTGTTCCTAATGATCGCTGTCAGATGAACTTAGGAGTCTTGGTCAAGCGAAGTTTAAATACTCCTACCTCCTTCAACCTCACAGGCACCTTTTTAGTTAAAAGAAACTTTATCGCATCCTTAATTATATATTTACTAAAATTTATTGAAGATGGTACTCGGATTTAACATATATTTTTACAGGATAATATTAAAAGTGTTAAAAATTTGCTTATATTTAAGTTTCATTAACATTTTATATTTTTTTCCTTATATTTATTTTAAAGACATATTTAATTAACATAATTAATTACGACTTTTTGGTATGTGATCATTACTTAATGGTATGAAACTCTTAAATGAGTTTTGTTTTTTATGGATTAAATATCTTTTTAATATCTCAATATTGATGTAAAATTAGAATTTTTATATTTGAAACTTTAAAATATTTTGGTCTCAAACTTAAAAAAAATAATGAATATAGTAATTTTAACCACGTTAAAAACTTTTGACGTATCAAATGTGCTTTCTAACTAACATTAACATCAAAACGTGTCAAACAGTATAAACAACTTATGCTAACATAAAATACATCTGACACGTAAATTTTTGTAAGATAATTGGATTAAAAAGACTATATCCGTTTATTTTTTAAATTTTGACATTCAAATATATTAAAATTTCAGACATAAACAAATTTCAAATTTTAGAAACTAAAAATATTATTTTATTTTTTATTTATCACAAAAAATGTGTCTCTGAATGAATAAATAACAATTGAAGAAATGTAGAAGAGGAAGCGAATTGACGGACATAACTATACTATGTATGACCATTCATTTTATAAAAAATAAAACACTTTTAATCATGACCACTAACAGTGATAGTGTTCAAATTTGCATCTTCTTTTATGCTCTTTTATAATAGTGAAATATTCTCTAATTTCATCGATCATAAATGTTTGTTTAAGATTCATTATTTATGATCTTCTTTTACAATCACTCAAAGCTTTGTTACGAAACTGGGGACAAATTTTAAAACAAGAAATAGATATTTTAACATTTATATTTGTTTAACTTCAACAAGTTATATAAAATTATATCAATGTAACTATGGTTAAATATATATTTGGTTATTTTTTAGTTTTTGTCAATTTATTCTTATTATTTGTTTTTTTCAATTAAGTTCGGTTTTTGTTAATTTTGTTTAATTTAATTATTTTTTTAACATGGTTCATGTAATTAATAGATACTCGTGCCTTTTTATTATTTTATTTATTTATTTGCTTTTTTTCAATTTAAAAAAAATGTTTATGTGTCAAACCAACATCATGTCACATGTTAGTATTTTATATTCAATTTCAATCTTAAATTAAATATTTTTGTTCAATTTAGTCCGAATTATTTTAAAAAACGAGTAATTTTGTTCCTATGCAAATTGTGACCAAATTTAAGGAGAGTATTAAAAATCACATAACTATATATTAAATAAAAATATCATACAACATTATATTAATCGATCATATTATTTTATGTGATTTTTAACCTCTTAAAATTTTAAACCAATGGTATTAGTATCCACTATTAAAATTTTCGTTCTAATTTAAAACTAATTGTAACCCTAAACAAAAAATATTTAATAAAAATATGAGTATAAAATTTATATAAAAATTAAATTTGGTCTCGATTAGGAAAATAATAAAATTGCTCAATTTAACAAAAAAGAATTGAATTGAACAAAAATATAATATAAATATAAAATTGAATATAAAATACAAACTCTATCTGTATCGACTCTTACATGTGAATATGGATTCAACCTTATATTACACATTAATTTTATGAATTTGAATTGAACTTAAATTTCTATTTTTAAAATAATATATTAGACTAAAAACTGCTAATAGATCATTCATTAACAATCTTACCTTAATTATGGATATATAATCAAACCTAATTATAATGAAAACACATTGAGTTAAATATAAATTAATTTAATAATAACTTTGTTAAAACTATAAAAAGATATAACTAATTTGAGAAAGAAAAGTTGATATACGAAATGATGTATAAGTAGGCCAAATAACAATGATTCATGAACTACTAATATTCATCATTATAAGTAAAATTTCAGTTGTATGAGAAGTTTTAGTTTAATATGATAAATGAATGAAAGTAGCCAACAAAAGTGTTACTGAAGGAGCTGTGAGCAACGTCTGAACAAACATAGCCACAAGATACAATTGCATATTGTAAAAGATATTTTGGAATATTGTATATACTTTATTAAACATTAGATAAGAAAAGAAAAAAGAAAAAAAAAAGTGAGGAATAAAAATGTGATGGCTATAACAATGTGAAAGGTGGTAGTGAGAAAGGGATATAGTACGGGTTAAATAAAGTGATTTGAAAGGATAAATTATTCGTCTTGTTTTGTTATAGGTTGATGGGTCTATCTCTTTAAATTACTCTTAAAATCACTTTTTTTTAGTCAATGTGTAATTTTTTTATTTATAAAATTTTTTTAATACAGATTTAACCTTTTAAAATTAAATAATGTTGATTTATGTTAATGTCTCCAATCATTAAACAACACGGCAAATGTCTTTGAATAACATATTTTAAAATTCCTTGTTAAACTTTTTTATGAATATCTCACTATTAATTTTTAGATGAAATAGTGATCGCGGTGTTGGAATTGAAATTCTTGGCTGATTTTATATATATATATATATATATATATATA
>Ga0214545_1000784_pt1 | contig 54892 bp, 30 predicted proteins | sample CNSS4metaG_FD_160064 | JGI IMG/M metagenome (GOLD analysis project Ga0214545, IMG submission 160064) | Root nodule microbial communities from cowpea collected in UCLA plant growth center, Los Angeles, California, USA - CNSS4 | ecosystem: Host-associated > Plants > Roots > Nodule | place: USA... | reverse complement strand
ATTTATATTCACAAATCACAATTACCACAATGCAAAACATAACAATACTCATACCACTTTAATTAAATAAGTATAAATTCAAAACTTAAAAAAAAAAATACCATAGTAAGCGGAAAACACAAAATCCCTAAATTTCATAATTAAGCATTATAATAATTTGAGAAAAAGTATAATTAGGGTTCATACCAATTTCATAAAAGAATCCCTAAAATCATAATTAGGTTTATACTAATTTGGGATAAACTTAATTTAAAGAAACATACTAAAAGAATCATAAATCTAACATACATAGATCATAATAAGATACTAACATTGTGAGAGATCAGAATGTATACTTCAATCTCAATCTATGTGTTTCCTAACTTTTGTTTTCCAATCTATCTCTTTGTATTTATTTCTCCTCACACACTTTCATGATAATCTCTTTTATAAATCAATATCTCCATTAAATTTTTTATTTTACTTTTATTATAATTTCCATAATATAAACTTAATATAAATAATATATAAATATAATTTAAAAATATATATATATATATATATATATATATTATATATAATAAATTCCAAAAAAAAAATTGGGGGAGCCATAGCTCCCCTGTGTCATTCAATAGTTCCGTCACTGTGCATCACATACAGCCAAAATTACAATAGTATTGACTTTCATTTTATTTTCAAAAAATGGTTTAATTTTAAAGGTGAAAATAACAAATCTGTTTAAGACACTTTGTGGAGGGTGATATGAGATACAAATTAAACTGTGACTTTGAGAGGAAGATAAAAATAAAAGAAAATATTATATAAAAAAGTCCTAATTGTATCTATTTTTAAAACATTTATTTTATAAATAGTTTTGATAGAATTAATAAACTTTGGACCATAATTAATTATTGAGAATAAAATAAGTACTTTTATAACAAAAAAACTGCAGTCCCTCATGTTTAATGAATTTTGAAAATAGTTGCTCTTCGAAAATTTATACTAATTTAGTTTATCATCTTTAGAAATGCGTGGATTTAATCCTTGTTACCAAATTTTGTCAATTTTTGTTAAGTTTATTTAAAATTTTAAATGCATTTTATGATAATATTTGAGTTGACATTAAAGCGAAAATGTGTCAAATGGTATAAACAATTCAAATACCATCATGAAATACGCTTGAAACGACAGATAAACTTAACCCTTGACCAAATTTTGTTAAAAGGACTAAATTCACGTATTTTAAAAATAAATGACTAAATTGGTTGAAAGTTTTAAAGATGGACTAATTCCAAATTTCACTAGGACCAAAAATATATTTAATCCATTACGTAAATCTTTGGATAAGTTTTTGGTGGAAAAAAAAATTAGACTCGTAAAAACCGGTAATTCGGTATGTTTGTCTTAATTCACTACGGGTTGATTATTTAGTGAGTCAATCCAATTCGGCTTATTTATTAACAAGTCAAAAAAATTTGAATCGAATCTGGTCCATCACGGGTTATAGGTTAAATGGGTTGACTCACTTAATTAAAAAATATATAATTTTTTTCTTCAGTAAAAAAAAAGTAAATTATAATTCTGATTAAAATCTAAATAAAACTCAATACAATCCAAATAAGACAATCAAAAAGGATGTTAAACTCGAAATACAAACCAAAATCACAAAAATTCAAATTACCAATGTGTTAAAAAAAAACAAAACAACATGATCCAAATGCAAAGTCCAACATAATAAAAAAATACTTGTGTGACTCTTTATTTGCGGGTTGGTGGCCCCACCTTGCTTACAACATGTTCAACCTGAGTGAGCTGGGTTCTTAGTAGGTCGGGTCAAAAGTTAATTTGAACTGAAATTTGTAAGAAAATTTCAACCCAACCTGATCCGAATCCGTGGTGAGTCAGGTTGGCTCATGGTTCCAACCCATTTGTTCTAAAAAAAATCAAGTAATTTGAATTCCTCTTAAAAAAATGACTTTTACGTATACACAATAATATAAACTTATTAAAAATATTAAAATTTAATTTTCCTTTTCATTTTCTTATCATTTAAGCATTTTTTTGAAAAAAAAAATCCACGAATAAGCTATATTAGTCTATTATTATATATTCTCTCTTTTACACTTATTATTAACATTAATTTCACTTTTCCCTAATTAATCGTAGTCGAAAATAATAATGTTTTATTATATCTGGATGGTGTGTCTCATGTGTGGAAGATGAGACTCTCAAGAACTGGATTATTATCTCGTAGTAAAAGAATTCTAAGTTTCTAAGACAAATCGAGAGAAGATATATCTGTATAATGTTTTCTAATTCTAACATCCATAAAAGTTTAAAAGATATTAATTGTGTATGATAGTAATAGAATGATGAAAAAGAATTGAATGAATACTCCCTATAGTGTATTTTTAAGTATTTTTGAATCCATAACATTTAGTTATGCAAAATATATATATTTTATTTAAAATTAAATTTTTATAAAGATAATCGATTATCATATTATATTTAAATTGTTCGACAATCTTTAAAAATATAATTTACTCTTAATATCTTAAAGATGCTTTTTAAATATGTTGAAATTCAAGTACTACAGGCTGAATATCCAAATATTTTGGACCAAATAATTAGAAATAACATTCTAAATCTCGTAGGATATATTTCTGTCTTACAATGTTCGAAACTTATGTCCACAACATTGGATGTCATAAAAACTTTGGTACCAGAATGATCTTGAAGTATATTAAGAAAAGGAAAGGCAGAAGTATCTGTGTAGTAATTAGGGTTTCTTTACAACGTGTCACAAAACTAATTAATATAGAGAATAACAACCTTATAGTCATCAAAGACCTTTCTATGGACATTAAGTGATGACTCAACCATCTATGAAATAACAAATATGAAAACTCTCTATCTACTTAATAGGGTTTTCTACAACATTAACAAATAAGAACTCAATTAATCCAATGAAAATTTGCAAGTAATATCCAAAAAAAGAAAAGAAATTAAAACGTCAACACTTAATCCAAAAGTTAGTGATAGCTGTAAAAGCAAGTCCCTTACGCACAACACATGAAACTCAGCTTCTTGCTCTATAAGAGACAACTCATTTGTGTGGCATGTATCCTAATTCTTAGACAACTAATTAATTAATGAGGATTAACATCAGGTTAGATTTCAAATCCTAAAATGTACCTTAATATACTATTTTTGCCTATTCTGTTACTATCTTCATAGCATAAGAAATATAACAAACCCTATCTACATTGAACCGGCCAAGATATTGCAATCTAACAATTTTCTATCGATCTTTTTGGTCAAAAAGTTTAAATTCTTCGTGCGTATGTCAACAAAGTTCCCAATAAAAATACGACTAATTAGTTTACGTGTCCTCGCCATGAAACTATAGCTTGTTTGATTAATTAAGTTAAATTTTTTTTTTTTGTACCACGTTGCTTGTTAATCCGTGAGTTAATACATAATTGTGAATTGATGAATTACGCATTCATCGTGATCACATCTACTTTGCTCACGAAGCTCACCGTCATTTTTTTATTTCATTCTTCGCGAAATTTATCCACGAATACTGTATTAACTGTGAGCTTACGTTGAAAGAGTCTAGTTTATCCACGAATGTGAACAAATTTGTCGTACTAAGTTTTTGAACTAAAAGATTTTCATTTGCTCATTCAAATTAAAATACACCTGAAAGTCACCATAAGAAAGGTTTGCTTTTTAATAGATAAACATATTTAGATTCAATGGTTGTTAAATTCTATCGTCACGTTTAGACTTCTTAGAAATCAAACAAAGATAGGAAAATCGACATAATTACTTAAAAGACCAGATAAAATAGATTTACAAAATATATATATATATATATATATATATATATATATATATATATATAAATGAGTTTAAATTTTATCATATAAATTATTTTTGTAAAACTAAATTAGGTTAACATGGTATCAAATCAAATGAGATTTGTTATTTGGTGTATTTATGATTTTTTATAGTTTTTCAGAATAAATTATAGTGAAAATTTCATAATTTTTTTTTTCAAATATTTAATTTTTTTAATTCGTCGTGATGTTGGTTTCCACAATATTAATTAAATTATTTAAATATGAGATAAGATAAATTTATAATATATAAGTATGTACAATTTTTATCATACAAATCTATTTTTTAAGGTTCAATTAGGTTAAAAGGGTATACAAAATTGTTCCGGTACATTTAATAGTTTCATATTTCTTAAGAGTCGAAATCAAGTACAATTTAAAAACTCATTCTTTTTTTTACCCTCTGAAAAGTCTTTTAAAGATAAAATTGTAATGAAACTTCGTAATTCAAAACGAATAATACCTTTGACAACGGAGTATAAAACAAACTCAAAATTTGAAGAATTAACCACGCTAATTACTTGGCACATTGATATAGTAGGTTACAGGCAGGCATGATTCAGAATCTTGGTATCTGCTAAGAGCTTGACACACGTACCACGTACTAAAGCTTGAAGATGACACTTCATTCAACCCTATCAAATATTTCTTTCATTCTCAAACTCATCTTTACTTGTTCAATAAATGGGGCGCATGATTTGGGCACTTAGCCTTCAATCTGAGGTGATATAGCCTCAGCTAATCTTTCACCTTCCCAACAAGCAAAATCAACCTAACACGTGCTCAATCCAAATCTTAATAAACACACTTAACTACCTCTGACTCATCACTATAACAACCATATATGTTCCTGTGTATTAAAAACACTTCATTATTATTTTTAATTTGCCATTTCTCACTTTATTACATTTTTGTCTTTTCCTTCTCTATGGATCTGTTTGGCATTCAAAATTGAAAACAAAAGAAGGGAGTGGTGACACATACACAATTGAACAACAGGTACAGGACTCTAGTAATAAAACACCCTAACCAAACAGGACATTAATCCTTTGGTATACCAAGAAGGATACAACGTAGGGCACATGTTAGGGTAGTTGGTTGGTACCATTGTAAGCCAAAACCCCACACCACGTGTCTCTTCAATTTTAAAAAATCTCTTTTGTAGAAAGTCTTATTAAAATATATTTATATCACATAACATAAGTTTTTAAATTAGGAATTGAGCACTTAAAAAAGTTGAAAATTATGCTGTGAAATTTAACATCTTTTAAAATTAATTCTCCTTTAACAAAGCTAACTGAGTTAGTTCTCTACCAAACAAATCATCCTATGTTTCGCTTATTGGAATTTTTTTACAATGTACCATGTGAAACAATAAATTTTAGAATTCAATTGTAATAAACATCCACCACGTGTTAATGGAAGAATAAAAAAGAAACAATGACAAAACTAATGTTTTTATTCCAACCTAAATCAGTAGAAAAATTTAATGTAATTTTTCATTTCATGTATAAAGTTGTAGATATTTAATTCAGTTTTGAAAATACAGATATTCATTAAAATATATTCCAATTCAATTCTTTATGATTCAAGTTTGATAATCAAGTGATAATATATATATATATATATATATATATATATATTAAATATATTTTCTCTATGTCAAAATAATTGATCTTTTCATCTTCTAATAAATACTATTTTTTATTCTCTTTAATATTTTCTTAAATTAATTCTTTTCTCTTTCTTGTTCAAAGTAATATATTTATGAAAAAAATATCTATAAAAATTTAAAATAAGAATTAGTTTTCGTAAATGTTTTTTAATGTATTTTATTTTATTTTTTATTTTTTATATTTCATATTCTTATTTGTCAGCTAACTACTCAGTTTTTGTAACTTAAAAGAGTATCATAATGAGTGATGAAAAGTTAAAAATAATGTATAAATTTTTTATTATTATTTTACATTTTACATTTTAGTAATTATTTCTCATTATAATAATAATTATATATTTTTTAGTTACGTTTACTATTTTTAAATATCATAAAAAGTGGATAGTATTTCCACAAGTTTTAATGAAACCATTTTTTTAATATTAATTATTGTTTATATATAATTATATTACATTCATTCATCCTTAAATTTAGGTAATATATAAAAAAGTTATGATATATATAATCATTATGTCATTACCAGGAGAATTGTATTATTGTGTGTAATTAATTGTGATTACGAGGATAATAAGAGACAGACAAGGACCTTACCAAGTACAAAGTCTCCCCTGGCCGTTGGATGCAGTACCGTACAGAGCTGATAGGTGTACGGTTATGATTAGAGTGGTTCAGTTACTTTAACCACTACAGCCACATTTCTTTGCTCTTGCAAATGCGTAAAGGCCACAACACCCACGACTGCAAAATCAATCATTAATTAAGAGTTTTAACATTTTTATATATTCATCTTCTGATCTCTGAAATCTCTCTTCTATTCAGTTCAGATTTCGAAAAGATTCTTCTTTCAAAAAACTACTCTTTCCACATTTCTAGGCTTTTTTTGTATCTAGGGATATGTTAGAAATGAAATTTGTAAATATGAATTCGTTGATTTTTTTTTTGTCAAACAGGGTTAAGTCGTCATGGTGGAGGACGACATTATAGGTGAAGTCGTCCTCCACCGAACCGGTTTCTTATTATTTTTTTTAAAAAAAGCAAAGTCGTCATGAAAGACGACGGTTTTAATTTTAAGAAAAAAGTGAAGTCGTCCTTGCACATGACGACTTCACTTTTCAAAATTTTTTTTTGATTTTCTTTTTCGTAATTAATGAAAACTAAAAATTAAATAATGAAAACTGAAAATTTTGAAAAAAAAAGAAAAATTAATTAAAACCGAAAATTTTGAAAAAGAAGAAAAATAATTAAAACTGAAAATTTTGAAAAAACAAAAAAAATAATTAAAACTGAATTTTGTTTTTCAAAAGAATAATAAAAAAATAAAAAAAAAATCTGAAAAGTGAAGTCATCATGTGTAAGGACGACTTCACTTTCTTCTTAAAACTAAAACCGTTATTTTCTATGACGACTTTGCTTTTTTTTAAAAAAAAAGAGAAACCGGTAGGGTGGAGGACGACTTCGCCTGTAATATCGTCCTCCACCATAACGACTTGACCCTTTTTTACAAAAATAAAATCAACGAACCCATATTTACAGATTTCACTTCTAACGGACCCATAAATACAAAAAAGCCACATTTCTAAATAGACCAATGAAAATCAATCACAATAATACTTGTAATTTTTTTAGGTTTTTTTTTAATCATACCATTTTAAAAGCAGCCTGAATATATATAATACATATAATATTTTAATAATTACTATTTCAAAAATCATAAAAAAGAATTACCCACTCGTTTTTTCCTCTGGAATCTTAAATCTCCGTACATGTATAAATTTTGATAGCCGCATAAATCTTTGGTTTTCTGGGGAATACCAACCCAAGCTTTCTCTGCATTCTTTCTCAATCCACCGAACCAATTAAGTTAATAGGACCTTCTCACTCTGAGTTATTCTTTCTCTTCTTACCCTCTCTCATTACATCATAAACCAAAAATAAAGGCTCAAATCACCACTGTTAAACTCAAACCTTGGTCCATTCTTGTAAGTCATCTTCCAACCCTGGTTTATAGGGTAGCTTCATCACTAGTAACTACTATCACTACATTCTTTGCTCTTTTTTCATCTCTTTTTTCTTTTCAAAATTTTGAAGCACAGTCTCTTTTATCAATGTCGTTGACTCACTTTTCAGTAACCTTTCGAACTCAACCTTTTGTTTGCATTTTGTTCCACATGGTAATTGGTAACTAATACCATGCTTGTAACTTAGTTCTTTATTCTCTGCATCTTATTCTTCGTCACCGTTCTCAAAAGACTTTCAGATTTCACTTTTTCTTTCGGTTTGTATTTCATCAAGTCAATTAATGATCAAATTATGCTTCCAAGAGTTTTTCTTTACGACAAGAGGAAGTCAGAAAAGCTACACTTTTTCAATGGACGTTCATCGAGATCACAAACTTGCTTCTAATTATGACCAAGCATAGAGAGGAAGGAAAAAGTACCAAAACCCAAACCTTTTTACGGTTCTTTAATAGTTCATCTCTTCACTATTTTCTGTAAAGTGCAAAACTTTGCGTAACTCAAAGAACCCAACCTTTTGTCTATTTTTCATGTAGGTTATATGGTTTTTTATTCTTGTGTTTGGCTCAAAAGCTGTCTCTGTTTCCCCTGCAACTAGTTCTTTTATATTGCAGTTGAAAACCGCTTGTTTAAGATTTTTAAACACTGACATAATTTTCTTGGATAAGTAAATAAATATCTGGATCCACATAATTTTGTTTATTTTTGTTTTCCATGTATGACATCCCGTAATTAGTAAAAAATCCCCCAAATGGAATTATAAAACATTCCCTCTAGGATTTGGATGATCTAGATCTTAAACGTTGCCGCCACCTATGTTTCCTTTATCGTTTGGTCATTTAATTGCTTTCTAATTTGTCTCAGTTTTAAGTCATCGAAGGTGGAGGAGCAATGAGGAAAGAGTCGAAGAAGTTATCCAAGGTTCATTTTCTTTCTTTTTCCTTTTCATTTTCATCTTCTCTCGTTGATCGCGGAAACGGTTATTTATTTTAATTCTAATTTTGGGGATGCAGTCTTGGCCCAAATTAGCCGTGAGGAAGTGGCTCAATACGAAGAACAGTGCTGAGAAGTTTCAGTCAGACTACGATGCAACAGGTGAAACGCGATTCTTCAATTGTTGTAATCGGTTTTCGCTTTTGGTGTTGAAACTTGACTTTGAGTTTGTTTTCTTCTATGCGTGGACGCAGCAACTGGAATGGAAAGAAGAAAGAGTTGCTCTGACGAAGATCGTTACGTCACCGTACTGGATGATGATTTCTCAGGTAATTTACGAACAGTCACACGTATAAGTCGTGTGTTGATTTTGAATCATGATGATGAGTTTAAGCCTAACGTGAATTTGATTAATTAGGTTTAATAGTAGTTGTTACTTATAATTGGTGGATTTGTTTTGAAAGAGGGGAAGAGTGGGATGAAAGGTTTGGTGCTTGGGAAGCAATCAAGTCCTGGGAGTGGCACTGGGGCTATGAATCTTAGGTAATACTTGCATCAAACCCTTCGTTCAAATAATGTGTGTAGTTATTTTAGTAAATAAATTATTGAATTGTGAAAAAATGATTGTGGAATTTATAGGATGTTCGTGGGAACGTGGAATGTGGGAGGGAAATCACCCAAGGAAGGTTTGAGTTTGAGGAATTGGCTCACGTCTCCTTCCGAGCCTCACATCTATGTTATTGGGTATGCTAATATCTCTTTCTTTTCTTTCTAATCAAATAATTCTTATTTTCTTTTTCAACATTTTTTTTTCTGACCAACTTATTTCCTCTCTACCAACCATATATAAATACATATTTATTGTCATTTTTAATTCATTTCCTAACATAAATTCGAATCATTTTTTATTTTAAATTATTTCATTGAGTATTATTCATCAAAATCTCTTTATTTAAACTAAAAGTTTATCTTAATTATAAATATAGTATATTATTTATAAGTCATTATCACTTAATTCTTTATACTAACATATATTTAATGTTAACAGCCACATGTTGCAAATTGTTTATTAAAAATATAGCTATTACTTTGTATCGTATTTGAACTACAATATCTTTATTTAATAACTTGTTGCTTGATGTTTGCTGCTAAATAATTGCATATTTTAAAACACTATTAATGAGACTTTAAAATTCTTAAATCATCAAATGTTTGTGACAAATAGAAGAAGACCAAACCGTCAGAGTATAAAATCAAAAGAATGGACTATAATGTTATAGTGAGTGTGTGTGTGTATATATATATATATATATATATATATATATATATATATATATATATATATATATATATATATGAATTTTATTGAGAGAACGTATAATTAATTTTTATTCCTAAAGTAACATTAACTTTCTTAAAAGAATCTTAAAACAACATTTTATTTTCTTTATTTGCATTAAAATTCAGAATTATACATTGAAATTGGATATACAATAATTTTGCAACTTCACAAAATTGTTCTTTTCTATCGAAAACATTGTTGAATGAGAAATCTCGGAACGGTTTACAGCATCAAAAGTTGACCTTAGCTTATTCTGGAACCCTACCAGACTTTACACATTTTATATTTTAATATTCTACAGTACCTCATGCTATCAGTTTTACTCCCTCAGTAGTATTAGTAATACTTAACCTTCAGACTTCAACAGTGTCGAATTTGTCGTAGAACTAATATCTTTATTTATTATTTATAAAGTTCAATACAGTAATTATTTTTTTATTAATTATAATGTCATGTATTTTCTAATATTTAAATACCTTATTATGTTAAATGAAAATATAAATGAATAAAATAGAAAATTCATTAAAAAGGATTATTGTGTATTTGTTAGTTGGTGCAAAAATAACTTGGAAAGACAGATAGATAAGAAGGAAAGTGAGCGTAGTACTAATTTTGACTAGCATTTTTGTGGAGTTGTCTTCATTTGATTTATTGGCGTGAATGTTGTTAGGTTCCAAGAAATCGTACCGCTAAATGCGGGCAACGTGCTTGGGCCGGAGGACAGTGGCCCAGCAGCGAAGTGGGTGGGCCTTATCCATGAAGCCTTGAACATCAACAACTACGACGACGATGAGAACAACCGTGACGACGACCATAAGGAAAAGTTTCCTAAGACTCCACGACGCTATTGCTTAGCAGCAAGCAAGCAAATGGTTGGTATTTTCTTGTGCGTGTGGGTTCGAGCGGATCTTTGCAACCATGTTTCCAATTTGAAAGTGTCCTGTGTTGGCAGAGGCATCATGGGTTATCTTGGAAATAAGGTGACTGAAATTCGAGTTTCTAATTACGTTCTCATGACATGCAATTCTCGTAATTTTTTTCATCACTCAAAAATGGCTCTACTATAGTAAGATAGTGGTGGACACTAGACGTTTGTTTTTTGTTCTGATTGGGATGTGACATAAAAGTTGTGGACAAGTAGAGTGTGCAATTTTTATTTACTTGTTCTGCTTGTTAACAGGGTTCAACATCGATTAGCATGACATTGTACAACACCACGTTCTGCTTCGTTTGCACCCACTTGGCTTCTGGGGAGAAATTTGGTGACGAATTGCGAAGAAACTTGGACGTCTCGGAAATCTTGAAGAAAACCAAATTTTCTCACTCCTTTAAATCTCCTCCTCATTCTCTGTCTCCTGAGAGTATTCTGGAACACGAGTGAGTCCTTTACTTATCCAATTTTTACTTTTTTGTTTTAGTTTCTTTTAATCTGTTCTGATCATCATTTGAATTTTCTTGGAATGTGTATAGTAATATTATTTGGCTCGGCGACTTGAATTATCGACTAGCTGCTGGCTATGAGGATACACATGAACTACTAAAGAAGAATAATTGGCAGGCATTACTAGAGAAGGATCAGGTTTGCTATGATTTCTGGTGTTTTAGTTTATTACTTAAAATCTCTTTGCTAACACTGTATATTTTGTTGGCAGCTAAGGATAGAGCAGAGGGCTGGTCGAGTATTCAAAGGTTGGAATGAAGGGGACATATACTTTGCTCCTACTTACAAATACTTGACCAATTCTGATCACTATGTCGCACAATCCTCCAAATCCAGGGAAAAACGACGAACTCCTGCTTGGTAAGATTTGAGAATTCTACAGTCCTTTGAAATGTAACATTAATTATATGATTACTATTGTATTGCTAGTTCTTTTAACGGAGACAAAATTGGTTGTGCGGGATGTGAAATCAGGTGCGATCGAATTCTTTGGAAAGGAGAAAGGCTGAATCAGATGTGGTATGTTCGGGGAGAGTCCAAGTTCTCAGATCACAGGCCAGTTTATTCACTATTCTCTGTTGAAGTGGACTTGACGAGCAAGAATCGAGTTCCCAGGTCCTGTACATTAAAACCCTTGACAAGTACTGCGTTGTCATCAACTTCTTGTGCTGCTAAAGTCCAAGCAGAAGAACAACTCTTCCTGCTAACGAGAGCTCAAAGTTGCATCGACACAGTTCCCAGGTTTTAAATCCGTAAGAAGACACTAGGCAGAGGTAGTTTTCGGATCGATACCACCTTCAAGTGCAAACGCGGCTCAAGATGGTGCACTTAGGTATATATTCATGTCTTTTGGGTATTCATTTTTGTGTACCCTAACAACCCCTAATGTTTTTTGTGGGGACTAGTTAAGAGGTTTGTGTTGGAACTATGGCCAAACACCTCGACTTCTCAAGCGACTAGGATAGCTGTCAGTATACTATGAATAACTCAGAAAATTTTGAAGAAGAAAATGTTGATTGATAATAGTTGTAAATTTTAAATTGTAATCATAGCAATACTTATTATTATTGTATCGATATTTGTTAATACAATGTTCAACTTGTATTATTCGTATAGAATAAGCATTGATGATGTTTGTCACTAAGCACTGGAAAGGTTATTTTACATTTTTTAAAGGTGTTTTTATTTTATTATTGTTGTTGTTTTCTCTCGTGAATATTCTTTAATTATTTGAATCAAATATTAATTTTGTTCGTAATGACTATTTACAGGAACCGGTTATATCCAAGAAAATAAAGTCTACACTTCATGAAAAGAAAATATTCAAATGAAAAAACTAATAAAGAGTAAAGATATGATAACAAAATATTGAAAAGCAAATGTAATTATTTTGGGAGTTTAAAAATAATGAAAATACTTTTTGTTACTTCTATAAACTTAAATCACCAAATGAATTTTTCACTTTACTAATGGTGTTGCTATACTTGCTAGTCATAGTTTATTCTATCTAAAGCACACGTAAGAATCCCTCCTCTCCTCTTCTTTGAACCAACAGTCTAATTCTTTTCACCTTTTTGAAACTTTTTGTCGTGTTGGTCTTTCCAGAATCAGGCATTTTGGCTACAAAAGAATCCTGGATTTTTGAAGGACGAGACCTTGCTTTTATGGAAAACTCTCTGGTGCATCTATTTTTCCAATAGGTTACAGGCAGTGAAGGTTTCATAACATATCTTGAGAGGAATGTCCTGAGCCAATACTTCTTGGTAAAACTGTTCATGCTTTTAGTTGTAGTCATTTTATTGAACAGTTATTTGACCCAGTTGCTGCTTCAACAAGCACTTCAAATCTTCAAGCACAAGTTTCCTCTATTAGTGTTGATACGAGTAAATAGTTTGGGTTGTAGACACTTTTCCTCATTGATTATCAACTACAACGCTGGTGTGTAAATATTTCCTCAATTGTGGACAAATCATCCTTGTTGAGAATAAAAAGGAACCATGAAACATATGTATAGCTAATTATGTTAGGGTAATTTATTTTAACACAATGGTCTTGTTCATAGTGCATTTTTTAGTCCTGACACGATGGACTTGTCAATGAGATTAACTAAACCTCTGTTTTATTTCTTCTTTATTGATTTTCAATAACTTCACTATAAGATTTACTGTAATAGATTTAGAGAGCTATTTACTTGTTTTAATTCATTAACTAACATATTTGAATAGCTATAAATTAGTTGTGTTAGGCAAAGTTTCCTTTCATAGATATAAGCAAAGTTTAATATAATGTTAAAGATTCTAATTAAATTGATTAAGTCGAATTTGAGAGGTCTATCTTCTATCTGACTTGGTTTTTTGAACCTCCTTATGTAGAAAAATGATTTTCACCAAACTCTGTTTTATAGTATCATACATGCCTGTTGAGCCATTCACTATTACTTATGCAGAATTGAAAATCAAATTTCACTATATTAGATTCACTTGTTAATTGAATGGTGTCATTTCAAGTGAATTGGTGAGTGAGCTGGTTGGAATAAATAAACCTCCAGCTTCTGAATTAGAAATTGATCCTTGATATGGAGCTCTGCATCAATATAACTAGTATTCGAAATTGTACAGTCTTCTTTTGTTGGGATTTTCTTGCCTTATATTAAAACTTGCCTTTTGACATACCAGAGTGTGGTACATATTAAAAACCTCTACTACTGCATAACATTTGAAGGATGAAATAACTAAGAACGTGTATAGTTTTTGCTGTCAAATAGGCATTTGGATGGTGAAATATCCCTGATTGCCGAAATTTAGATTGAATTTGTTATGTTTCCTCATACTTGTTCATCTCGTGCTATGGTACCTAAGTTACTGAAATGTTCTTCTTTGCTGTTGCTCTTTTCTACTGTTTGCTTGGCTGACAACACATTCTCTTCAGTAATCGCACTTGATGACTCGTAGTCTTTGCTTTTACCCCACACCACCAGATACAGTCCTACAATAATCACGATAGCACCAATTGCCCTGTAAAAGTTTTCAGATTTATTTAGTTTGATTTTCTTATGAGTTTTTAGTGAGTTTTCTGGGTATGTGATTTTATTTCCTATTACCTTCCAAGGTACATTTGTTCTGCCAGAAAGAAGGAGCCCATGATAGCCACAATGACCATGCATAGAGGGTTAAAAGTTGTCACAAAGACAGGACCTCTATCTTTCATCACCACTCCTTGGATGTAATAAGCCATTCCTGAGCAAACTATGCCCTGCATGAGAATATTTTGTAAGTTTAGACATGATAAAATAGTCAAAAGTTAATTATTAAATTTGATACTTTATGCATGAAGGTAGTGTGGTGCCATTTATAAATTCTATCTTAAAGCTAATCTGTCATAGTGTCTGCAGTAAATATATAGTTTATGGATGGCAATGCTGATCCAGTGAACCCTCTGTGGGAGCAAGAAATTCTTGATTAATAACCACATGACATAAAGTGTCTGTAATTTTGTTTTTTCTCCTAAATTGAAAACCTATAAATGCATGCCATGCAGAAATTTGTTTGGACCATGAACACTTGTGGTTCTGATCAACTGTAAATGTTTATTTTTGTTATGTTTGATCAACTGTAAAAGTAAATAACCTACACTGTAGACAGCAGCCAGCAATTTTGTATCCCATTGCAGAGACCAAGCTGAAAAATTATTCCTTTCCATAACCAATGCCACTATACCACCTTCAACAGATCCCAGTAAACATATCCATGCTGTAAGAGAGAGCTCAGCAGGGTAGGCTTCAATGGTAATAGCCTAGAGCAAGAGATGAAACTGTATTAGTGACCCCATGAAATCAGAAGAAAAATGTGATTGGGATTTATTCTCTTATCAACAGCGATAGATGATGATGATGATGATGACTCACTTGGAGAATCATGAAACAAGCGCAACTAAAGCAGCCAATTGTGATCATCACTGATCCTTTTATTGCATTTTGAAGATTTACCCCACCATTTTGCAGGTTGTTTGTATTGCTGGCGTGTGTTCCAAAAAGATCAAGTATTGGACCCTTTATCAGTGTCATGATCATGGCACCTGCAACAGTTGCTAAAGTTCCCACCACCTTTGCTTGACTCCGTGTGCTTTTTAATTTTACCTTCTCAAGCCTGGGATTGCCACTCAAGTTTCAGATAGATTTCATGAAAATGGCATATAGAGTTTGCTTCATGTAACATATTTTTGAGTTTTACAGAAAAGTATTGAAGTGAATCCGAATGCATCCAGTTACACACATAACATGATTTGTATATTTTAATGTTAATTGTGATACTTTAGATGTTTTATTAGCAAACTAAACAAGCTAATGCGTTAAAAAGAAAAAGATAATCAAGCAACTACAAAAATAGTGAGAATCTTTTATTCGTTTTGTTTATATAAGTGGTTTACACGTATTTTACACTCTCTCCATTTGTCTAGTGGAATGCTATATATATATATCTTTGATTAGTATTTTTTAATGACAAAAGTCTTGTTACACTTTTTATAGTTTGTTTTCTCTTCATTTCTTTCTGTCATGATATTCATCTTTCTTCTCTCCAGCTTTCTTATTATTATACAAAATAATTATACGACCTTCTTGTACTAATGTTACTTATATATCTAATAAAAAAACACGTTAGGGATAATTCAAATATGAATCTATGACTCATATTAAATATCATATAAAAAAAATTCAAAAATTTAATAGTTCGAAATTTTGAGTTAGGTTGGACTGAGATCATATAAATGTTATCGCATCATACCCAACAAAACTTATGATGTCTTTTTAGACATAAACCTGAATTATTGTAAGGCATGAGAATATTACCTAAGAATCCAAGCCATGACGAAGGTAATGGCAGGGAGAACATTGTACATGGAAACAGCAAAGGTTGCTGTGGTGTACTTCATTCCCAAAAAATACAAATTTTGGTCAATAACAGGCCTGCCATGAGAAAGTAATGACACAGTTAAGTGCATGAACATTGCATGGTTAGCAGAAAATGTAAAAGAGCATGCATGCATGGAATTACTCTAGCAAGCTGAGAATCACTATCTTCATGAAGATTGAAAACGTCATCTTCGGCCTCACTTTCCTGTAAAAAGTATTGCAGCATTACTTCAATAAGCATGTTCACACAAATAATCGTACACACAGAAACGGAAGAGAAAAACGTACTTCTCCAAGAACACTGCAAAAGGGGCCATGACAACAAAGGCAAAAACATGACGGTACACAACAAATACATAGTTACTCATTCCCTTGTTGAGTGCAGCCTTGGACAGAACATCCATACCAGAATATCCAAACTGCAAGAAAACTACACCTATGAGTGGCTTCAGTCTGTTAAACAGTTTTTGTTGATAACAAGCCATGTTGTTTCAGCTTGGGACTAGCCTATTTCTTGAGGGACAAGAATAAGATAGCACACTGGTGCACCAAAGATGGCTTGTGTTTATATAGTGGGGGGTGGGGTGTACATGAATTGGTGGTGCATAGAAAATTTATAGTATAGTATAGTATAGTATACATTATATTAACACACTCAAATAGAGCTCTGTTATTTCACGTAACCAAGTGGGAGAGTCACAGTAATGAACGTACTTGATCCTCAAATTCTTTAAAATGTCGGTGTCTGCTTTCAATTATTACTATCTTTTTGCATAGTTGGAATGTTACTCATCATGGGGTACCTTTTATAATAATATCGTTCACTTGTTTCTTCTTTATTTTCTTCTTTCGTGATTCGTTTATTTTACATGATTTTCACTAATAAACTATGATTATGGAGTAGATTTTTGCGTAGACAAATTTTGTGTGTACTTTGTCAGAAGATGAGGAAGAAAAGTAGTGCCCCAGAAGATGATTTCCAATGAGGTGCTTGTTTACTTTTAGAGAATGATTTGGATCCATGATGGAGCTGATCTTGATTATGTGACAGCACCAATTGGACGTAAAATCCTGATCAATATCGTTTGGTTTGTTTATTTCCGATTTTCTGCAAATTCAGGAGGTGTACTTTGGTTCCTCTTGGGGAGTTAATGGAAGAGGATGAAACAATGTAAAGTTGTGGATAAAAAGGATCGTGAATTATTCAGATGCATTATTGAATACAAAACCAATGAGTCAATAGTCGAGAGCGACGTATGAAGCATGATTAGCACAGGCATAATAACCATATCCTCCGTTATTAGTTTTGCTTTCTTCTGTAATACGTTAAATTTTTGGTGACTTTGGTCTTAGGTCAAGATTTCAAACAATGGAAAGCACTCAGCTCCACTTTGTGGCTTGTGTACCTTTATGCCTTTTCAAGCACCTTGTTTCTTTCTGCTTTTAATATGTGCAGCCACTCACTGTTTATTTTATGCACAAGTGGACCTCTTTACCTTCACTCATTGTGTAAAAAAAATTACAGTATCTCTTTCACTATTACAGAATGCTTCAACTTCATTCTTTATCTGTGTGTAGTGCAGAACACAATGAAACACTTTTAGTTTTATTTAGTTACTACAATTAAAAAAAACTTAATATTGTTAATCGTGGATGATGTCGCCCTAACATGATGGTTATGTGTGTTTCTTTATGTTCTTGTGTTTGCATTATTGTTATGTTTAATTGCCCCTTACGTTTACAAACAAGATCATTAAGTTTTCATCGAAGCAAGAAAATATTTAAACAACAACCAATTTTAAAACAAAATAATTATTCATTGTATTGACGAATTTATAAACTAAAAATAATTGATATCTACTAAAATAGGTATATTATGAGTATGAGTAAAAAATTATAACTGATATGTGAATCAATCTCTAACGTTAGTTATTAACGACTAAAAGAATTAATATTTAAAGTAATCTCTAATTAATTATGACAATTTCTTTTGATATTCAAAATTTTGATAATTAAGATTAAAGATTAATTTAGTAATTAATTCATAATTCAATTATATTTTTTTATTTATAATAGAGACTATTTTAAATATTAAAAAGTTTTAATTTATAATAAATTAATTATTTATAATAGAAACTATCTTTAATTATTTTTCGTTATTAAAATTGTTTATTATTTAGATTTTTTTGTTTGTATAGAATGTGAGCATCCCCTCCCATTCTACTTGTCCCTCTTTCTTCTTCTTTTTGTGAAGATCATTGTGGTCAACACGATCGTGCTATCAAGGAGTACTACTATTAATCCATGATTTCTGAATAATTAAGCTTTTTAGGATGATTACGTTATCATGATGAGTGATATTAATTGTTGATGCACAAAGATATGTAGAGAGACGTACAATGTTTAAGAACTAAGTATTGGAATATATTGGATGAATCAATCCCCGATGCATCATGAATCTCATAAAACATACAGTACTAGCGAATGAAACAAAGCACAACACATGTTGACCCCACATCATTCATGATCAACTGTGTTAAGGTTTTTCAACAACGTGGAACAGAATCTCAGAATGGATTTTAAAGTAATTGTGTAGAGATTAAATAACATATGAAGAAACTAAAGAAAAGATTTAATGAGTAATTAAATCTTGTGACGGCTCTTGACACACCCATAATAACTGTCAATCACAGTTCAAAGTTCCTATTAACATGACAGAAGAAAAAGATCTAACGTAAGATGAAAATAATGATTCTATCAATTCACATTCCGAAGGAGATGGCTGTAAAAAAGGCATTGAAGTATGTATAGCAGATTTGTACAAACACTCGAAGACTCATTTTAACTTAATTGTTGGAGCCGTTATAGATTGTCCTTCCCTGTAGAATTAAAGTGTAGTATGGAAGTTTGTGAGAAATACCTAATGAGTATGGGTTCATAAGGGATGCCACAATAACATGAAATATTAGAATGCAGAATTTTAATAACTTTATATTTATTTAATTCTTTTAATAAAAGTAATAAATTTTATAAATCAATTTTTTTAAATAAATAATATTCATAATTTTATAATTTTTAATTTTGTAGAAGAAGCAGGTTAAAAATAAAAATGATATTGAACTCAAACACAAATGAGAGAGCTACTCTCAAATAGATTGAACACAAATAAACAAATTACTTTTGAATGAATTAAAAAAAATAGAAATGAGCAAGTTGATCAAAAGAAACAATCACGATATGTTATTCTTGTGGTGGTAAATTTAGAAATTTAAATCAACGCAGGCTATGCGAGTCAAATGTAGATTAATTCATTAGAGATGCCATGTGCACAATAGGTTGTGTGGAGCGGATCAATAAACTAAACGACTTAGCTTGTCTCACATTTGTTCTTGCAAACTAGGTTGTATGTCTATCTCGCATTATAATATCAATCATTGAATATTGAATTTCAAGACAAAAATATTATGAAAGTTACACCTTATTTGATTTAGCATTATAAATACTAGTGGAAATGCATGTGTAAGTAGGTTTTTTTTTTTTCTTATAACAATAAAAAAAAACTAACAAAAAATTAACATTATTTACAATTATAAAATTAATATAAATAACAAAAATACTAAATTATTATTATTTATAATTATTAAACAATAAAATAAATATAAATAATTTTTATAATTTTATAATTTTGTCTATCTATAACTTAAGTGTATATAAAAGAGATATTTTCTTATAACTGCTCACTATCAATTTTACTCTTTTAATAAAATATATTTTATCCTTTAAATTTTAAATTTTGTATCTACTTTCGTATTTATTTTTTAAGAATATATTTTATATAAATTTAATAACATCTTTTATTTTAGTAATAATATTGATAATTAATTTTTTATTTTTTATAATCATAAAATAAAAGTAGACACACATGTGGCGAAACACATATTTCTTCACTAGTTGTAGATAGTTTTTATTTATCCTAAAATTAATATTTTTATTATAAAATATTATTTTAAGTTAAAAAAGTAATTAAGTTTAAAAATTATTAAATTTGAAAAGTATTATTTACAAAGTAAAATTAATAATACAATTATTTTAGTTTTCAATAGTTACTTAAAGAATAAAATTAAAGATATACACACAAAAAATAATCATTTAACTCCGATTCACGATCTATATGATTTTGCCAAATGACAAGAATCACAAACCTCATTGTTGCTATAGCCTATATTAGAATTATATTATATTTACAAATGAAGTGTAAGATTTTGTCCCAAGTACACCATGTCAAAGATCCATATCTTTAATTTTATGTGAAGTGTGAAGGATGATAACCTAAATTGGATGATTGATTTAATAAGTTGTTGCCATAAACATTTCATAAAGTCCAATTTGAAGTGTAACATGACCAATCATCTTCAATGTACTTGCATCTTGTATCTACTAATTAATATTGACCTGAGAAAAAAAAAATTGATAGTTTAATTATTGATATCTTTTGCTTCTTCTTTTTTTCTATTTATCAACAATTATTCCCCCATCTTTTATTATATATTTCATTTTATTTTTAATAAATATAATTTTATTTTATATATTAACTTATTAAAAATATTACATTATTATCACCTATTAATATCACACATATTTAAAAAAATTGCATACACACACTTATCTTTTCGCGTGTATATACCCTAATATAACTTAGTGGCTTTCTCCACAAATCCTATGTCTTTATCAAAGAAATTGGATTATGTAGACTACATTATAATTTTTAACATTTTCACACATGTATTTTTATTCAAAATATCCAAATATTAATTCATAACAGAATATGTTAAGAACAGAATATGGAGCAACATTGAAAACATGAGAATTGATAAAAATAGTATTGGAGATGTGGGAAGAGGATGATAAGATTGGGATATTGGGATTCCCAAAGCATTCACTGTTGTTCAGTTCATGCGCTGGTCAATGAAAATTGGAATCTTACTCAACGCGGGTCCCTCAAATAATAACGGAATAAACTCCTCTTTTCTATGCCCCAATTTTATTTTCTCTTTAATCTTTTTAAACCATCACTTTATTCTTTAACTTTACAAATATGTCATTCACCTTCATTCTTTTGAGTACTCACTCCCAATTTTAATTTAAAATCAATTAAACTAAGATAACGTTTGATATAGGGAAAAAAAATACGGTAAACAGAATAAAAAAAATGCGTGAAAACATGTGAAAGTTAAATAGATGTTAAAATATTAATACAAGAAAAAATAGAGAAGAGACGATAAAAAATGAATGAAAAATAATATAACAGATTTTCAATTATCTCTGTTTTTTTTTTCTCTAATTTTTCACCAACCAAATGAATAAGACATGTTTTTTTTTTTTATAAATTTGTAATGTCCGATGTTAAAATGCCGACAATTTTTAATTTAATAATTAGATAGAGAAGGGGGTTCCAAATAAATAAATAAATAAAATCTTATACCTAGAACTACCGATTTAGAACGCACGTATACCTTTGGTCCTTTTTAATTGGAATTTTGACTTTATGGTGTCTTTTCTACTGATTTTAAGGACCAAAACACAAAAGATTGAAAAGGCATTAGCATAAATTGAAGGGTAATGAAAAACGGCATTGGTTAGATTCAAAACTTACGTGTTTTCAATTGAAATAAAGAAGAAAGGACAAAAAAAAAGAAAAAAAAAAGTATGTTTGATCTTTCTTTTAATATTAAATGTGATGAAAAAATGGTGTCGACCGAAAGCACGATCTGATTCTTATGAATTTCACATCCAAAACTGATACAATTTCTTCCTTTTGGTTTTAGTGTTGGTTTAAGATTCCAAATTTTGAACTCAAAATCAAACTTTAGCTCATTAATGCTTCTCTAAACTCTGCACGTAAGTTTATCACTTTATCCTATTTACGCAAAGTGCAGAAACAATATATGACCCATATGGTAAAGAATTTTGATAATCTAAATTATGAACATAAAGTTGTGTTCAGTGTTAAATGAACTCTAAATGAAACTTTCTGTTAATGTTAATTTGTTGAAATGCAAGTGTGAGTCTAAGTCTCACATCGAGTACAAATAAGAAAGTTAAACATCATATAAGGATGAAAACTCGTGGCTTAAAATGTTTTCGCTCGAGAGGGAAGTACCAGTAAGAAGATATTCACACTTGAGAGAGAGATTGTTGGAAATCCAAATGTGACTCTAAGAAAGAAAGAAGATTCGGTGATAGTGTCTCAAACAATCCATAATTGAGATGAGATTCTTTAATAGTTCCTCTTTCCTAAACACTAAATGTTCACATTTCTGTTTTGTATTTGATTTAATATAACGACTCGTAAATTATGCTTATGTGGTCCAGTGGGGTTATGTTTCAGGTGTTAAAAGCAAAATTGATTGATACAGCAAAGGAGATATGAGATCACTTATCTCGATTGTATACATAGTCTAATTTTTCCAAACAATATAAACTTGAGACATATATGCATGGACTGAAGTAAAATTACATGAGCATTCATGACTTTTATTTTACCATGACAACCATACGGGACCAACTTGTCTTGACTGAGCTTATAGAATTGAGGGTTTTTGTACCGTATATTACTTATAGGGTATAATGATCAACATTTGGTTAAATTTCTTATGGCCTTGCGTAATGATTTTGAAAGTTTGTGTGGTTCAATTTTTCATCATAGCATTCTGTCTTGTTGATGATGTTGTTAATGAATTATTAACAAAGGAAATTAGACTTCAAAAGTTTATTATTTCCCAGGCACAAGCCAACATAGTCTTGCAATCTCAAGACATAGCATCATCAAATATATCTTCTGACAAATGGATAGTTGATTCAGGTGTCACTAATCATATGTCATATCATTTTTCTTCTATTGTTTCCCAGCCGCAAGCTAACACAATCTTGCTCAAGGAACATCATCATCAAATATATCTTTTGACAAATGGATCATTGATTCAGGTATCACTAATCATATGTCACATCATTTACCTTTTTTGTTTCGTTATCACTTAAGTCATTCATGTCATTTGTAACGGCTAATAGTGATTCAGTTCCATTATCTGGTATTGGTACCCTCGTCTCATCTTGTCTTTGTTTCGTTTGTCTTTTTAATTGTGGCATTTTTGTTTTGGTCATGTTTATGCATCTTGTTTAAAATTTTTAGCATCCATTGAAGATTTGAATACTTTGGACAGTCATGACAACATTTTATCGTGTTCTCTTACTCTTTTTTATCTTGTACATTCTGATGTGGTGATGATGTTCTCCTATATCTACCAAATTAAGTTTTAGATATTTTAACAGAAATATTCACATTCAGGGTTTGATATTTTAACAAAAATGTTTCGTCATCATGTATAATTATTTTTTGAAATTTTATTTTTTATTTGGCTCTTGCTCGTAAGTTTTTGTACATAAAATCAGGAATTATTTTCTTTTTCTTTTTTTATCCAAATTTTCAAAAATATGGAATGAATTAAAAATCAATTGACAATTTGACAATTAAAACTAAAAAACTAATATTTTATCTCAAAACAAACGAATCATTAATGTCCAATTCAAAAAATTGTTTCTTCATAGAAAAAATACTTATTAAAAACAAAATTTAAAAATGAGATTTTAGATCTAAATTTTTCCATCGTAACTAAATTTTAAGTTAAAATAACTCTAATTCTGTTATTCAACATATTTTAATCACTAACGGTGTGTTCGTTTGAAAAGATTCAATAAATCAACTGATTTGGAGAGATGGGTATAAAATTGATTTTGTGTTCGATAAAGATGATTTGCGAATGATGACAGCAATGGATTTGCGGGATGATACCAAAATTCCATTATAGATTTGCGTACATTATTCAACATTTTACCTTTATATCCCTCTTTTTATAATAATAAAATTGATTCAAGTTCATGATTCATGATAAAAAAGATTCATGATAAAAAAGAAATTTAAATTTGTGGTGATGGAAAAACTGAGTTATATATATATATAATCTTTTTAAAATTTAATTGTATAAGTTTTGTTTACATTCATAAAAATTTAAATTTTTTTATTTTAAAATTTCATATAATTTTAATATTATTTTTAATTCGTATTTATTATTTATAATTATTTTTATAACATCAAATTACAAAATAATTCTCTTTTTTCATTAAGGGTATTTTGGTAATTTTCTAAATCTATCTATTTTTACAATTTATTTTATCTATCATATCAATTAAATCTTTCACTAACTTTCATCAAACTTATCTCCAAATTCACTCACTTTATCCTCTAAATTCACTCAAAAAAACACATAAATTCATCTATTCAAATCCACACAAATTCATCTTCACACTCTCCTCCAAACCCATACCCGAAAAGAACATACCCTAAATCTTAATCCCTATAAACTATAAAATAGGATAACTAATGTTTTTTTTTTAATGTGTTTTGTAAGTTAGATAATTTGGATATATACAAATTTATTTTAGGAATTTCTTAACTTGTTTCCATAATTCAAGAAAAAAAAACTTATAAGTTACTATTTTTTTATTTTTTTATGCTCACATTCATCAAAGTTTCACATCGAATAATATGAAAAAATATATAAAATATAAATTCTTTTTAAAAATAAAGAGTATATTCATGTATTGTCACCATAACTTAATAAATGTACTACAACTTAATAAATCTATTGGGTGTATCATGAAAAAGATTTATACTTTTTAACATAAAAATATTATGTTGAGTAATAATATTTTTATCGAATATATATGGGGACTTAATCCACCGAAATTGATTGTATATTTTATATTTTTATTTAAATTTTATACTCTTGTTTGTAGGTATATTAGTGATAGAATAATTGTTTTGCTATTGTATGATTACCAACTTAGTACTAGGTTCTAGCCAAAGAAGAAAGTGAAACAATTTATAATGTGCTCACCAGAATTAACATTTTGTATTACATCTTTGGTGAGAGGTTAGAACTAATGGTTCTGATATCACATGTAATAGAACACACAATTTTGTCTCCAATTCCTTGACTTTAGTATCGATTGTTATGTTAGGTGCGGATTCCTCAACTCCTCTGTTTGAAAATTCGATTACGTACTTTTAAATTTTACCATTAATATTAATAACCATGAAAATATATTAGAATAGTTATGGTAATATTCTGATATTTATAGATCAGATGTCTTCTTAGTTTGAGTATTTGGAACACTTTCACGTGATAGTATTTTAAGAAAAATTTATGGAAAATATACAATATTAATAAGGCTTAAGTCCACTACTTTCAAATTATTAATGTCATTTTTAACTAAAAATCTTAAAATAATAAATTTATAAGTCTTTTTCTTCTTTATATGATATTCTAACTGTACCGTATGACTTATTTACATCTCTAGTCAGACCATCGATCAGGCGGTCCAAAGATAAGTGGTCGAAGGCTGCCCGCTACAGGCAGACAATCTCTTGGGTTGTTGATATGACAATTTCTCCGGAGTGATTAAAGAGAGCTCACGACCCGAACGACCACCGTTGTTCATTCTAGTGGAATTTGGTCGTCATAACATAATTATGGAGACCTTTGACGGAATGCACGGCCTTCCGGTTAGGCGGCTGCACCAAAACTAAATCAGTCAATTAAAGTAATACAAATCAGTAATCAAGTTTACAAAGCAATTGAGTCATGATTAAGAAAACCTTAATCATAGCCCATGTCAAAAACTATAAATAAGAGTCCAAGGTAAGTTGGTAAGGACTTTTATTTCGCATTTATTACAACATTAATTGCACTCATCTAAACGGACTTTAACTGATTTAAACATTGGAACCTTATAGATAAGTATCTCGATCGTTTGGACAACCGAGCAGAAGAAGAGAAAAGCAGAACGAACGGTAGAAGCTACTACGAGAGAAAAATAGACAAATTTAGTGTTTGAGACGGTTGCTAGGTCCCTATACCGGAAAGACTAACTTTTCATTTTTATTAATTTAGATTTATACTTGTGTTTTCCATCCACGTATATGAAGACAAGTAGTTAAGTTGGAATCCCTTAACAGTGTATGAATAAACTTCCGAGTTGTATATGAGTAAAATGTATGTGTTGAACATCCAAAGACAGTAAGTGGCGTATACCTGAAATGTTTCTACTTTTGTTGTTGTGTTGATCGGTGCTTACTCATTTCCATGTTGATATGTTTGTAGCTTTAAAACCTAAGGATGATGGGACCAGACACAACACACATGAGATGTAGTCATTCACCTTCATTGTGGCAAACAAATAGTCAAATAATATCTAAGATTCCAAGTACCCAATTTTTGATTTGTCCCTTCACACAATTAATCTCCGCGAATCATTTATTTCCATGAAACCTTTTGGGTCCACTTCGGTATTTTGTTGCCAATCTACATCTTCCTTCGAAAAACCTTCTTTAAAACCATGTTTCAAATAACTTTTTCTCACTTCACTACTCATGGAAACATAAGAGAACAACAATGAACTAATTCCACAAGCTAGATCATGTTATGCGTTATGGTATTGTAAAAGTCAATTAGTCTCACATTGCTTAATTTCTAAATTTTATAAGGGTTTATATATGGTAATTTCGTAGGTAAAGAGCATGGTTGTTCTCCAATAGCGAGGTAGAGCCCTCGCAATGTGGTTTTACTTTGCATTTTGACCTATGCTTTTACCAAACATTGCCACGTGACCACATCCCTTCTCGGGACCCAGCAAGTGGTGAACACGTAGGTGTATTATTCAAAAGTATAGAATAAAATTTTTCTCTTTAATTAAAATTACTGCATTTTTTTTATTTTTGCAAATCAATCTATTAGCACTGTAATTTTCATTTTTCATGAAAAAATACATTGTCATACGATTAAAGGTCACGAATTTCACATTACTTGGTTTCGTTTCAAGTTTAGATTTTTTACTTATTTGTTTGGTGTTGTTATCGGTTGGGTATTAAAAATACATTACACCAATATTTTAAATATTTTTTTAATATATTTTTAAACGTTAAAATTAGTGATAATCAATATATTAAGAAAGTATAATAAAAAAATAGTAGTATAAAAAAAATTATTAAAGAATCTAAATTCGTTTCCAAATGGTTTCTTTTTAATTAAAAGCATGGAAATCTTTATAGTAACAACTTTTCAAAATTGAACTCTTTTTTTCTTCTTATATTTTCGCCAAATTTAACGAACTTTTTATTTATTCATTTATTTTATGCTTCAGGATGCATAATTATCTAAAAGGTGTGAATTGTTTTAAAATTTTAAATTTGCATGCGTTGAAGTAAGCAAAATAACTCAATTCCATCATCCACTACAATAAGAAACAAAGGAAGATGTTTCTAAGCTCACGACATTAAATTTAGTATTATTAATATTCTGAAATTTTGATGTGGTATTTCTTTGTAAAAATAGTTAAGTTTTTTTTTGGGGAATTTTTGTGTTTTCAGAATATCCTTTTTTATACTCATTTATTTACAAATAAGTGGTTATTAAATTAACGTGTAAGTTGAAATAACAAAGAATAGTGAGTTGTTTTACTTCCACAAATAAGATTATTAAAAATTGTAACTCGAAAATTGTGCAATGTTTAATGTGAATAATAAATAGTTATAGTGTTCATAAGGAAATATGAAAATAAAATAGATACTGATAGTGGGAAAATATACCTTATATTAACATTGGTTTATATAAGTTCATTAACAATATATGTAAACAATAAAATATTAACATTTTTTTGTTATTTTGTTGAAATTTTCTATACACGATAAAAAAATATAAATTTATATCATGTAACATACTAAGTAAAGTTGTTCCAACGAAAAAGGGAAATTTTCTCTTCAAGAAAAACATGTTCCAACAAATGTTGTTTTTCCTTATAAAGCTTCGAGCATCATCTCGTTTTCACTCCTTCAAAATGATCCTATCTTTATAGCCATGATTCTCCTTATTCATAGTGCATACTATGATTTTCCTTTTTCCCATTTTTTTATTTCAAATTTTATTAATTGTGAGAATATTATTATGTCGTTGATTTGTTGAAAGAGTTCAAGGTAGTAGGAATTAAAGTTTACCATAAAATTATAGTACTAAAAAGGAGTTAGGATAAAGGGTTGAATTAGAATATATTATGTGATTTCTTGCATCTGATCTGATTAATAATGTCTTTTATTTGTTTGTGATTTTATCGCTAAGAAAATAATGGATTCACTAATAATGGGCAAAATTTGTTAGTAATAGATTAATTCATCGTAAATTAAAATTATTAACGGTAAAATATTAGTTGATAAAATATTTGTTAATAAATTTTATCAATAGAAAATCTTTTCGATAATTATTGTCAGCTAAAATTAATAAGTTATTATGCATTAGTAAATATTTATTTATAATATCAACGAATTTTAGTTAAAGCTGTCAAAATGAGTTAGAATCCGCGAGTCAACCCAGCTCACTACGGGTTCGGACTGGGTTTGGTTGAAATTTTTTTACAAATTTCAATACGAGTTGATTTTTGACCCAGCTCATTTAGAATCCGGCTCATCCGGGTTGAACCCATGGTGAGCCGGGATTGACTCACCAACCCGCAGATAAAAGGGTTACACAAGTGTTTTTATTTTTCTTTATTAAGTTGGATTTTACATTTGAGTCATGTTAAGTTGTTTTTTTATCCAACAAATACATAATTTGTATTTTTTTTTATTTTGGTTTGTATTTGGATTGTATTAAAATTTATTTAGATTTTAATTAGAATTACAATTTAGTTTTGACTGAAAATAAATAAAAAATAATATTTTTTTAATTAAGTGAACCCGTTTGACCCGCCAACCCGTGGTGGGCTGGGCCGGGTTCGAATTTTTTTGCTTGCTAAAAAGTGAGTTGGATTGGATTGTCTCACTAAATCATCAACCCGTGGTGGGTCGAGTCGGTTTATCCGTTTTGACAGCTCTAATTTTAGCCCATGAATATCGTGATTTTGTTTTCATCTCTAATTAATTTATAATAGGTATTTTGTTAAATTTTGAGAAAAAAATGTACCCATTTTCTCAACGAATTTACTAATGAAATTACCCATCATTTTCAATATTTAATTACCAACGAGCTTATCAACAAATTCTAAAAGAATATATTATCGATAGATTTATCTATGAAATTTAAAGAAGAAATTAATTATCGAAAAATCAATACAATGAATTTTATTATGGTCAAAATACAAACCAGAAATTTTAATATCTATTTTTCCGATAAAGTTTTTTGACGAATTTTAATGGATAATTAAAATTATAAATTATCAGCAACTTTTTTACGTAACCATTTCTCATAAAAAAAATTGTTAATAAATAAAAGTTTTAGTTTACCGATCAATACATTACTTGCTAATATTTTATCCATAATTAAAATTCTAAAATTTATTAATAAAATATATTAGTAAATTAAGTTTTATTAATGTCAGAAAATAATACATTTTTTAAATTATATATAGAAAATTTTTAAATAATAATCAATTTTAATTATAAAAAATAATTAATTATTATGATGATTAATTTATATATCAATTTATAAATTAAAAGTTATTAACTAAAATATTTTAAAAAAATTATAATTAGTCTCTAAATTGGTAATTAAAATAAGTTATATTATAAATTATTATTTAAATTAATCACTAACATAGTTAATTAATAAATTTTGACAATCAAAATAATTAGTCTTTAAATTGATATCTAATTAAAAAATTATTTTTTAAACATTATTTAGAATTTTTCTTATAATGATATTTAATGCGAAAATTTCAAAATAGAATAATAGGTTGAATTTAAATGAAAGGTCCGGATTCAAGAAAATAACACTATTGTGATTTTTCTTTTTCGTTTTGCATCTTTCGCATCTTTCGGCAATGTGCAATTGCTTTTTTACTTAGTTCCTGCACGGACACATACTCTGTGTCTTTCAGTATGAAAGTTATCTTTTAAGAAAATAATAGTTTCAAACTAAAACAACCACCTTGCACCCATTATATTATAATAATATGTATGAATTGTTGATGAACCAGATTCTCATTTGGTTATGTGTGTAAATTTAATTGTTTATATATTATTAATTCTTATTTTTCACATTGTCTTTCTTAGGGTACGTAATACCTGATTATTACATTAAAAATATAATATATAAGTAAACGAAGAATTACTTTTTTAAACTATAAATAAATTTATAACTAAACCATTTTTTAATTCATATAAATTTCATCTAGAAATATAAATTCCCTATATTCTTTCTATAATTTTCAACTAATTACTTATTTGTTATATAACTAATTAATTTTTCATTTAACATAAACTCAAAATTTCTATAAATGTAAATTATATACGTTCTTTCTATAAAAATCGATTGACTAGTAATACTCTTACAAATACATTATATAACTGGGGAAGTGACAATGAGTAAATCAATATATAATCATAATTTTAATTTGTGTAAGTTGTATTTTTTCCATGATAAATTCTATATACTTTTTTTCTTTTCATAGAATTTGGGGAAATTATAAATTATGGTTGTTTTAATCAATAGAAGAATAATATATGAATGATGTGATAATGCTGATAAAAAATATTAATGATATGATAATGTTGAGAGACGGTGGTTATGTTTATATATATATATATATATATATATATATATATATATATATATATATATATATATATATATATATAATATTTACAATTATAATAGTTTAAATTTTGTCATGAGATGTTTTTAATTGATGAGATTTTTAAAATGAAACTATGTCGAAATTCAATTCAAAGGTATAAAAGAAAGTAGCTTAAAAGGGAGTCGTGAGTAGAAGAAATAAATGTTAAGAATGTATATAATGGAGAAAATGAAAATTATGGAATCCGAGTGTAAGAGATACACTAGAACAAGTAATCAGATATAGTTGAATATAGTCTATCCACTCAACCCAATCCAAAGGTTTGTTGACACAAGCAAAGGTACAGTGAAAGAACATAAATATGTCATTTAATAAGACTGAGTAGAGTATGCATGAAAAGGAGTAGGATCTTAAAGACACTCATTCAAGAACATTTATTACACACACACCAGTATGATACTACTGACTTATACCTAGGAATGTTTATTGCATGTATCCAACCCCATGATTACAAGGTCTTACGTGAAAAGGTTGTTTTTTCCTTGGTATTATGTTTATTTTCTTTGGGATGAACTGTTAAAATATTGATTTGAACATCAGGTGTGATATTTGATGGGGTGATGATTTGCATTATCATTGACTGAATATGTAAAGAGAGAGAGATGAGTGTGTATGTCCCTGGCTTCGCATCCAAATCATAAAAAGTATTGTTCGTGCGATTGCGATCGATGTGATGGCAGGTTCACGCGGTTTATCCAATCCAATCCAACTTTTCTCCATGCATAATCCTTCTTCTTTCTAATACCATAACGACTCAATGTTTTCATGCATGTCTTTGTCTTCAATCGGATTGGATGTGCTTTAAGGATGTGTTGTGTTGTGTTGTGTCCACCATCAACTCTATTTCTATGTTAGTGAAAGAGAAAACAACTATATTGCCCCATCGCATATCCGAATCATCACAATCAAAATAAAGAAAAGACGTCTTCCCAACATTTCTATAACGGAAAGTGGAGCATGCACAAACCTTTCTATTTCTATTATACAAAAGATACACCCCATCCTCAGAGACTAGAGAATCAAAAATATTATACTCCAAAATAATATTATAGTGATTTCATTGGACAGGAAATGGAGTAAGTTATTAAAAAATTATATGTATGTGTTAAAATATTTTAAATAATTACTTAATCGTTGATCGTTTATATTATTAGTTTCCATTTTTAGAATGTCTATTACATGTTTTTATTTATAGACCGTGTATTTTTTTAATGGTGCGATTATGATGGAAAAGACATGTTAGGTTCGATAATGCGGTGGTATTTAACGTGATTTGAAGTGAAAGTATTTTATTTATTTATTTATTTATTTTATATACATTTTGAGTAAGTATAGACGAATAATGTCTGTTTGATACTGTAAATAAAAATTTAGAAATACAAATTGTTTTATTACTATGATTTGATATCTTAGTTCGTATAAATCTCCAACCTTCTAATAATATACCATCTCTCCCATGTTTCAAAAATATAATTTAGAAGTAATTTTTAACTATTTCGTATCAGGAATGATATTTTAAAAATGATAACTATTTTTGGAAACCGTTATTAATTCATTGGTATGGTTGTTAGATAATTAGAATTAGTTAAAATCCAGTGTTCTTGAGTACCTAATTAACAAAACCTCATCAACTGCGCTTAAACCCTATCCATCCACTTTCCTCAATAAAGAATGTTTTATGGGTCTTACGATAGAAGATCATGAGAAAAATGTAACATTAATAAGACATGAACTCAATTTATACATAAATGATTGACATCACTCTTAATCCCAAAATTTTAAAACGATGAATTTATAAGTCTTCATCTTTATTTGGTACATTCAATATAGGACTACGCTTCACACTGGCTCCCATATTATAAATGTGAAAGTATATGTGAGAAATTGAAATTTAAGGGGTGCAGGAAGCAAAGCCCATTCCATGAATTCTCTGAAGATGGGATTCTAGACTCTATGATGTAACACACACCCAAAGATATTTGCACTAAAGTCCACATCTAGCTCTTTGGTCACATCATGGCCATCACAATTTGAATTGCATTTTATCTAACACAATAAGGACTCAACTTGAATATGTTGGAGCTTTTTAGGGTGACACTCCACTAACAAAGCTTTAATCCAACCAAATTCCCAATCAAACTAAACGTGTTGGCTAAAGATACATTACCTAAAAACTTGACATTGTTCCTAACCAAACAGGAATTGAAACATTCTTATATTTCTTATCATTGTGACCATAGCAAATGGTCCAAAAAAAAAAAACAGGGGTTATGACAGACTCCAACAAAAGATTTTAATATACAACCATCTTACACATCATAACTTGTGAGATGGTTAAGGATCACCATGACAAATTTCACAACTGAACTTAGTTAAGTTTTTGTTATGATGCATCGACGTGAAAATTGAAGTATTGCAAAAAGAGTTTTTATATTACACTTATATATTTTTCTGCCATAACCAACCCCTTCTTCTCCATCCCATATCTTCTCTTTATGAAATCCATCTCTTTTCCTCTCCCATAACCCCCACATCACAAACTTCACTATCAGTAACATGAAAGGGGGTTGATGGTGGCAGCTTGTGGACGTTGGTAATTGGTGGTCCAAGTCCATAGTGTCCATTAATTGAGTGGTACTTGGAGATAGTAACGGATAATGATCCATCTCTAATTTTTTTTTTCTTTTTCTCTATGATTAACTTTTTATTTATATATCTCTGCATCTGTCTCAATGTTTTATCAAAATACAAATAGTCAATTGAGTTTGAGATTGTTTTTAACACAAGTAGACCATGTTAACGATTATTAGTTCATTATATTTTATTTGTTAATTTATTAAAGTGATATAATTAATTTAAATTTATATATGATTAAGGATACATATGTTATGGAAGATTATCTGTAGAGATAATAAGTAATAGATAAAGGTTATACGGAGAGGTTATGGTTTTCATATGTAAACAGATACATATATTATTGTTTCCTTTTCTTCGTCAAAAGATAAATACATTTAATTTACATTATTCTCGATTATCAATTTAGGTACACTTTCGCATACTATTATTTAAAAGGACTGGGGATTGTTTATGAAAGAGTTTGATTGGTTATTGAATATTAACCTGATTTTGGTGCATAGTCTTCTAACACAATACATCCTATAAATATTTATTTATTGAGATATTTTTAGATTTAATTTTTAATTTTATTTTTTTTAAATATTATTTTAAACAAAATGTTAATTTGGTAGCTTCCACCCTCATTATCTTTATATTGATAATACAAAATCTTAATTTACTTTTTTTCTTTAAGTTTACTTATTATATTTTTTTAATATTTCATTCTAAGAGTTGTTTGTGTGTAAGAGTCTTAATGGACTTTACTGTAATAATATTTAATATTTCATTTACATTTTAACCTTTTAAAACTTACAAAAATATTTTATTATTATATTTAAACATTATTTTAATTCTAGTACAAAATATTATATAATTAATTAATACAACTATAATTTAATTTATAAGTGTTTTTTTTCATAATATTTAATTAATATTTATGTTTTCTAAATTTTATATTTAATTTTAATTTTATTCTTCACTATTGGTTTTATAAAAAAATTATTTATTATTTCTTATTTTAAAATATTTTTGTTTTTCCAAACTTATTAAGAGAAAAGTTATTTTTTAAATAAAAATGATTTTTTATAACTTACCGTATTGGTTAAATAGTTTGTTTTTTTCATTATAAATAATTTTTTGATTTCATCCAAATTCTTAAATAATTTTCATTATAATAATAGTTTTTAATTTCTTAAAAAAATATCAATACAACTTATTTTCATAAAATTCCGAGAAGATTATTACAATATGAGACTAACATATATGATGTTAGTTAATTAGTTCATTATGCTTTATTAATAAGTCAACCTTATTTAATTATAAAACATTATGTTATTTATGTAAATGTCCTTTTTCTAATATCGTTACTATTAATTGGACTAGAAAATATATTGACTTAATTTAAAAAAAAATAGTTTAAATATGTTTTTGGTCCTTCAAGTTTAAGTAAAATTTGAAATTAGTCCATTTTCAAATTTTTTAACCAATTTAGTCTTTCATCTTTAGAGATGTGTGAATTTAGTTTTTTTAACTAGTTTTTGTTAAGTGTATATGATGTTTCAAGCGCATTTCATGATAATATTTGAATTGTTTACATCATTTGACCTATTTTTGTTTTAATACTAATTCAAATACTATCATAAAACGTGTTTGAAACGTTAAATAAACTTAACAAAATTTGATTAAAAGAATTAAATCTGTATATTTCTAAAAATAAATAACTAAATTGATTAAAATTTTTGATGAGTAACTAATAAAAAAAACTATTTAACCTTTATTATTATAATAAAAAAATAACATATTTTGATATATCCATACAAATTGGAATGCCTGTGTTTAGGAGAAGAAATTAAATGCATCCCACATGATGGTGACTATCTTCTCTGCCCCAGACCAATAAAAAGGAATATCTTTGTTTCTTTTGGCATCAAACTAAACGTCAATGTAACAGAATATCTTAGCTGCAGCGTGACCGTCAAAACGCCGTCACTCTTAACAAGGGGTCCCTGTCCTTTTCTCTAAGTTACCCAATCACAGAATGACACGTAAAAGGTAGAGAGGCCTTTATTCCCCCAACGTCATCATTCAACGTATGATTTTGTTTTGATAAATACTTTCGACTTTCTTTACGACAGAATAAAATATATTTATTTATATTTCCAAAAGGATACATTAAGCCCAAACACAGTAAATAGACATCACCTAATAGGCCATTATATAATTCCTAAAATGATGTGGGTAAATAAATAAAAAAAAATAATAGTGTAAGTTAAAATTAGTCAATTTTGATATCATTATTTAATAGGTGACTATAATGAATTTGAATAAATTCCTCTTAAAATTATTTATACTATTGAATACAGGATTTTTTTTTTAATCCTCCCTAATATCATTTATTGTAACTGTATCTTTTAATAGAAGAAGATAAATCTTTTAACTATCATCTATTGTGATTTTTAATTAAATAGTCTTAATTTTAACGAATAAAAATATTATTTTTTGTGATAAAATACTTTAACTGTAATCGCTTAACTTTTCCGCTTAAAATATCTAACGTATATCTTTCTAAATTTGAATCATTATTATAATTATATTTTTCCTAAACTGGATTATTTAGATTAAAAAATGTAGATATATATACATGCACACTGATGAGTTTTTGCTGGTGATCATTATTTAAATAATTAAAAAAATATTATTATTTTATTTAATTTTAAATTTATTCTTTTCAATTTTTAAATAGACTCAAAATAGTTTATTAGTGCAATCTAGAATTCGGTCGTATTCCAGTGGAGTAGTCCATTCTACTAAACCGAATGAAGACAACAAGGATTAGTTGAGTCTATCAGTAGTTTTATTTTCTAAATAATAATATGTAAATTTAATTATAAATAGTTTATAATTTTTCTTAACCTTGTCAACCAAACATGTCTTGCCTTGAAAAAGGTAAAATAATAGTTACATAAATTTTGGAAAAGGGAGTGAAATAATGTCATAGCATTTTTATTTATTTATTTGTTCTGCCGCAAGCTCAGCAAGAATGGCTTAGAATTTTCTTACCTTAATTGAATTTCAGTTTTCTTATTTTTCTTACATTTGTGTGCTCCTTTCCTTTGCACAGAAGAATATCAAGCACCGTCCAAAGGTTTTCCCTGTCATCTCTTCTCTTTTCTCTTCTGCTCTTTGCGCACAGACATGCATAAGCATTAACTTATCTTACACGCTCTATTTTCCTTTTCGAGATCTGTGCTCAATCCTTCACTTCTTTACCTTGCTTCTGCAGACGAGCTTTCCCTTGCGCAGGTGAGGTGAGTTTCTCTCTTCGCTGCTTTCACTTCACACTCACACGGTGCTGTTTCGCTTGCGATTATGGAACTGGCTACGCCGGATTTGTTCTGGTTTCGATCGTGTCCCCGATCACTAACTTTCAGTGTTTGCGACGTTTTTAACAAACTATTCGCAACCATATGAGGTGGCGTGTGATGGTTTTCAAAACTCCGTTCTGTAAAGAGTGGATTATGGATTCGAATTGATTAGATCTGTGGTGGTCATTTTCGTATTCTTTTTTTGACGGTTTCTTTCTGTTTTCTGTTTGCCTTTTGTGCGCTTTGGACAATGGAAAACATGTCCTGGTTTGATTTCAAAACCAAATTATTCGATTCCATGATTCATCTATTAAAATTTTATATATGATTAAGAAGTGTGGGTGATAGTCTTTGGAGCTGAATGACAGATTTATTTTCTTTACCGTTTCAGAATTGCCACCTGTGATGGTTGAAACCGACATGGATACCCAAACTGTAAGTAATATCTTTTGCTTTCGTTCTTATTTTATTAGATTGGAAAAATAAGCAAGGGACATCTGTTAATGTTTAATTAATTTATACATATATGGTGTGATTATATTTTCGTGATGTCAATATAATATTAATTTTTAGTAACGTGCTTTTTGGTAATCTCAGAAAGGTTCAATTGTAAGCATTTCTTTTTTTATCTTTTAAGTGTCTGTAGTATATAGTTGCGATTTAGACAATATGTTATGCCAAGCCGCCGGAGATTGCGCCTGGTGAGGAAAATAAATTGAGAAATAATTTCCTATTTAGTCACTGATATTTGGAAAAACTTTTGTATTGGTGATTATTACTATTTTCAGACTGCAAACGTGGTTTCGTCAAAGGAGACTCCAAAGAGTGATCCCATCTCTCATCAGTCCTCACATCCTCCTCTTAATGAAAGGATTATTTCATCCATGACAAGGAGATCTGTTGCTGCTCACCCGTGGCATGACCTTGAGATTGGTAAGCAACTAAGCATTAAAAAATTGGTGAAAATGGTGATTTGTTATGTTTATTACAATCCAATTAGTTTAGACCCCAATCAACATCAATCATTATATTCAAGAATAAGAAAACAATACAAGTGGGGGACTAGTGGAGCCAAACGACGAAAAATTTATGAGAATATAAAAGGAGGCAAATTAAGTTTTTTATTAAAAAAAAAAATCAGCACTAACAAAGGAGGATTACCATCTCACCAGTAATAATAAAAAAACGTTTACTACAGTAGTAGAATCACTCTCAATCCAAAGGTTAAACCAATATTTCCTATGAACAATCTCAATAGCATGCATCACTCCTAGTAATTCAGCTTCAAGAGAATGATGATGGATAATAAAATTTGAAAAAGAGCCCATATCCTTAGCCCTGTGATCTTGAAAATTTCTCTCCACACTGATGTAGGAGAGTTAATAGCTGATCGATCTAAGTTACACTTTATCAATAACAAGGTGGAGGTAACCAATTTATTTAAGGGATCTTTGGAGCTTTTGTAGGATGACAATCAACAACAAATGCTTTTAAAATGACAAACTCCTTGATAATAGAATGCATACGGTCGGAGCAACGATTTGCAGCAACATTAACATATGCATAGGTCAAGAGATATGGATGAATGCAGCCATCAAAACCACTTTAACATTCTCACTCCATTGTTTATGTAAAATACCGAAAATAGAATCAAGAGATGAGGGGTTAATTGCTACTCCTGTCAAACTAGGTAGTCGATTCCAAAACCTGGCGGCAAAAGGGCAGAGAAAAACCAATGCTCCATAGTGTCATCATGTTGCAAGCAATGGCTGGACATAAAAACTAAAGTACCGACGCTGCTATGCATAACCTCACCAATAGGAACCTTGTTATGATCAGTTTCCATACTAAAGCATATATCCTTCGACCAGCTATAAACCGAACCAATTTGGAAAGGAATATGCATCCTTGGAAGTAAAAAATCCATTAGAGTGTGTTCCCACTTGAGAGAATCCTGAACATATCTATCTTTGGTATTATAATTTTAGATACCTACCCGACAATGTCCCTATGGCTGTCTTCTTAGTTCTTCTATTGCATTGAGTTGTTCTTCGTCGTTTTTTCTTCCTTAATTGGTTTCCAAGCTAACTCTGTTTTCTTTCACAATGCAGGACCTGGCGCTCCAACGATCTTCAATTGTGTAAGAATGACAAAATAGTGAAGTAAACATTACATTTTAGAGTCTAGGGCCCATGTAGTTCACATATACCTAGATGAGTAAATTTCTTTAGAAAAGGTTTTAAAGGTCAGAACCAAGGAACTTGTTGGATAACCAAGGTTTTCTGATGAGTTTAATATGGTCAAATAACAAGAAAAAATGTCCTCGGCTCTGTTTTCATTTATTCTTTCTTGCTTCTTTTTTCCTCAAATGCTATCGAAATGGTAGGTGTAGACTTTGTTGTTTAAGTTGTAGATAATGAAACAAAATTTGACCCCTTCAACTTCTGATACTACCCTGGTAATATAAATTTACATGTTATTTGTTAAGTTGTGAAGTTGTAATATTGTTATATTTCCAAAGGACAGAAAATTAAGATCTTTTTCTAAGTTTATATTTGATTCAATTTTGTAATGTAACTTGACTGAATATCGCAGGTGATTGAGATAGGGAAAGGAAGCAAGGTGAAATACGAACTGGATAAAAAATCGGGACTTATCAAGGTTGTAACTTGTAATAGTTGCTCAGTTATTTTTGCTTCTGCAGTTACTTAGTCAAGTTGCTAAACACTAATCTATGCACAGATCGATCGCGTGCTTTACTCATCAGTTGTGTATCCTCACAACTATGGTTTTATCCCACGTACTATTTGTGAGGACAGTGATCCCCTGGATGTCTTGATCATCATGCAGGTATTTATATATCCATTCATATTATCAACATTTCCTTGAAAATCAGCGGCATCGTGTATCTCTTCTTGGCAACAATCGAACTTCATTGACACATACATCCCTTCGATTTTATACGTCTCATTTTCTTGATGAAGTAATCTCTATTAATGTTCAAATCCATTTTAAGCACGACCTTAAACTTATTTTACTATGTTATGCACTGGTGGTTCAAATTTGATGCTAAACTTCCCACGTACTTGGGCAGGAGCCTGTTCTTCCTGGCTGCTTTCTTCGGGCCAAAGCAATTGGTCTCATGCCCATGATTGATCAGGTTTAGTATATTAATCATTAAATTTACCACACGCCAATAACTCGTCTTTTATTATTGAATATTTAGTATCCACTAATTGTGCTGATTTAAAGGGGGAGAAAGATGATAAGATAATCGCTGTCTGTGCTGATGATCCTGAGTATCGTCATTACAATGATATCAAGGAGCTTCCTCCACATCGTTTAGCTGAAATTCGTCGCTTCTTTGAAGACTGTATCCTTCCGAAATTTCGAATTCTGTCGCCTGATTCTCAATTTTTCTATTTGTTATGGTCTATAGAAATAATGAAATCATAGTGCAGCATGTAATGAATGCTATACATTTTCCTTCATAAAGGATTATAGACAAGAAGAATGAAAACAAGGAAGTTGCTGTAAACGACTTTTTGCCTGCCTCAGCTGCTTTTGAAGCGATTAAGAGATCCATGTAAGCAACACTCGTCTTTACTATTTTACTTCAACCATTACCGGTCTGGAAACTCAAGTGGTCCAAAGGTTTTGGATTAAGTTATTCAGTACACCATGTTCTATTTTCTTTGAAATGGCTTTTTAAATTTAGATACTGTCTTTCAAATTCCCCAACATTTTAGTTATTATATTTATCTTATCGGCATATGCAATCCGACCACAGTATTAGTTTCTTATAAAACTTCTCTTTGTTGAGAAGGAGCTTGTATGCGGACTACATAGTAGAAAGCTTGAGGCGGTAGCCGTTGATGAACGATTCACGTCAAGGATTTTGAATGGCGGAACAATTGATGATATTTGCTTGGAAAAAGGCTGCATTATGAATATTATGTTGGAATAAAAAGAAAACATTTTACTTTGGACAGGTGTTCCTTCCTCTTAGCACATGCGTTTTTTACATGTGCTTCATTTCAAATATGTTTCCCTGCAATTCAGTCACACGTGTATCTGCCTCTCAGCATATGCATAATCTTTTCGTGTTCAATTTCGAATGTTTTATCCGTGTATAAATTTGTATTCCCTCTTCTAGTACTAGAACAGGTTCAAGGTGTTTTAATCTTTATTGGTTTTGTTAGGATGTTAAGAAAAAAAAAAAAATATATATATATATATATATATATATATATATATATATATATATATATATTATATAAATATATTAAATAGATATATATATATATATGCTCAGTAACAGTATGCATTAGCCAGTGCTGATACTCACATCTGATAAGTGATGGTTTGTGAATTGGCTTGGAATCAGTTCAAAACCTATGAAGCCACACGACACGGACACAGACACGGGAAGACGTCTAAATTAAAAGAATGACAGACACGGATATATATATATATATATATATAACAATTAAATTCATAGTCTAAAAAATTGAAAATTAATATTTATATAAAAATCAATCTACCAATTATACTTTATGATCTAATAAATTATAAAAGAAACAAAGTCTAGCAAAAGAAAAACAAAAAAATATATATGTAAATCATGTTTGTTTATCTTGATTAAAAAATACTTCTAGTTCATTAAGAGATAGACTAGCAATTTGAAGAATTTCGTTGTCTTCCAATGAGAAGTCATCTCCTCTAATATTTTACATGAAGAGTTTCGTTGTCTTTAATTTTTATTTTTGATATAAAGTAATTTATTTATATTTATTTGAAATACGGGACAGGTATCGAGTAAAAGATATTAATTATATAATCATATTAAAATTAATTATAATATAATATATTATATTAATAAAACAAATTAAAATTTCTTTAAATAAAATATTATATTAATCATATATTATATACTAATTAAAACAAATTTATTATATAAAATAACTAAATTATTAAATTAATCAGAATATGATTATATTTTCTTTTCATTTTTTTTCTTTCACCTAACTTTTTCTTTCCTATCTTCTCTTCCCTGTGAATTTATTTTGCCTGCAACTTAAACGGTTGCAATTCTACAACGACATCCACGATGGCAACTCTGCAACAGCGGCCACGTTCCACCAGTTCCACCTTTTTGCAACACCACAAACGTGTCTTTTTCGCATCCAAAGAGAAGGTCGTGTCCGGCAAAAAAAAAACATCTGACACCGTGTCGTGTGCGCTTTCGGCAAGTGTCTGTGTCTGATGCGCCTCTGACGCGGGGAAGCGTGGCTCTGACGCCGTGTCGGAGCTTCCTAGGTTATCAAGCTTCCAACTTACTTGTGTGAAGATGAAAATGGGTTAAGTTATCTTCACTTATTTATTAAATTTACAATTTAAGCTTAAACTGTTTGCTTATAATAATAAATTTAGTATACAAGCAAGATGCATGTATTTGTTTATAATCATTTTAATGTGTGAATATAAATAAGTCATGGTTTGGTTATAGAAACCATTTCTCATGCTGTAGCCATTTATAATTGATATTTGTAGTTTGGATCCATTTTCCATCATGTACTAGCTATATTTTGATATTTCCTATCTTTTATTATGCTTCTTTTATATGTTATGATGGGTGTAAGTCATTTTTGTAGGGGTGGGCATTGATTGGATATTTAATGATCCAATCCACATCCATTTTATATCCAAATAATTGGATTAGATTTTTGACCCAAATCCATTTTTTTAGCAAAAGTAGTTCGGATTTTTTTAGAATTCAGATCCAAATATTTGGATCAAGATTTAAATCCAATCCAAATATTTGGATCAAGTTTAAAATCCAGAATCCATTTTTAATAAAAGAAATTTAAATTAAATTTCTTAAAACTTGTGTCATTAAGGCCCGAATGACTCGGATGAGATCGACGATCCGGACGGACCCGACAACCCGGACGATCCAGACGGGCCCGACAACCCGAACGACCCAGACGGGCCCGATGACCCGAACGGGCTCGATAACCCGAACGGACCAGACAACCCGAACGGGCCCGAAAACACAAACAGGCTCGACGACGCGAACGGGTCGGACGACCCGAATGGGCCCAACGACCCAGACGATCCGGACGGACAGGTCCAAATAGTCGGGCCCAATCGGGTAGTCGGGCACGTTCAAATCGTGGGGCTCGTCTGGGTTGTCAGGTACGTCAAGGTCATCAGGCATGTCTGAGTCATCGGGCCCATCCGGGTCGTAGGGCCCGTCCGGGACGTCGAGCTCGTCTAGGTCGTAGGGCTAGTTCGTGTCATCGTGCCATCCGGGTCGTAAGGCCTGTGTAGGTCGACAGGCTCATCCGGGTCGCCAGGCCCGTCAGGGTCGTCCAAGTTGTCATGTCCGTCCGGATCGTCGGGCCCATCCGGGTCGTAAGGCCCGTGTAGGTCGTTAGACCCATCCGGGTCGTCGGGCCCGTACGGGTCTTCAGGCCCGTACGGGTCGTCGGGCATGTTTGGGTCGTCAGGCCCGTCCGGGTCGTCAGGCCCATCCGGGTCGTCGGGCCCGTCCGGGTCGCCAGGTCGTCCGACCCATCCGGGTCTTCGGGCCCGTTCGGGTTGTCAGGCCTGTTCAGGTTTTTGGGCCTGCCTGACTCGTTCGGGTCTTTGGGCTGCCTGACCTGTTTTCGTCACTGGTTCTGCCTGGTCCGTTCGGGTTTTCGGGTCCGTGTGACTCATCAGGTCATTGGGCCTGATCGACTCGTTCGGTTTGTCGGGCTCGCCTATCTCGTTCATATCTTTAGGCCAGCCAACCTCTTATGGTTTGTCGAGCCTGTTCGATCCGTATAGGTCGTCGAGCAAGGTCCATCCAAGTCTGAATTTAGCATAGTTCATCTCAACCTTTAGTCTAACCCAACTAAAAATTTAAATTGAAAATTTGGATTGGATTTTTTGGATTATCCATATTTAGAAATCTTGATTTATAAATGGATATCCAATCCATAAGATATATAAAATGTAAATTAGATTGGAATCCATATCCATTAAATGAATTTTAAATGGATTAGATTTTTAATAAAATGGATTATAAATGGAGTGGATTGGAGCAAAAGTGGATTGGATCAAGAAAATTAAATTTTTTGCCCACCCCTACATTTTTGTGTGATACTTGTTAGCTGTTTTCTAGGTTATAGAGGGTCACATTGGAATTAAAGTAAACAAAAGAGAACGAGAAATATAATTATTTGGTTAATTTACGATGAATTGTTCATTTAAACAATACAATTGAAAATGTTTTCTAATTGTAGTCGTTTTTTACACAAAAATTAATTGCAAAAAATCTTGGAATTATTTATACATCGATGTTGTGATTTTTTTTTTAAATAATATTTGAAACTTTTGAGTAATTATTCTCAGTTATAACTTTTAAATAATTATTTATGACTGAAAGTTTTATTTTAAATTAAATATTAAAAAAATCTGAAAAATAACTGTAATCTTGACATGGATTTTGTTGAAATGAGATGTGTTTTTGTGAGTTTGAGATTTTTTTTTTTTCATTGATAGCGTTAAATACATTGCATTATAGAATTAAATATATACTTTTCATTATCCTAATAAAAGTTTATTTATTTTAATTAGACTTTAAATTGTGATTAGTTATTGTAATTATTTGTAACTGAAACTTTGAAATAATTACTCTCACTTATATTTTTTAAACTTTTTTTCACAGCCATATATGTTATTATAAATTAATTTTTAAGAATATTAAAAGTCCAATAAAAATATCGAATAAATCTTAGAAAATATAGTAAGTAACAAGGATAAATATGTTTTTAGGTCCTATTTTAACTAAAATTTTAAAATGATCATTTTTCAAAACTTTGATTCAATTTAGTTCATCAACTTCAAAATTGTGTATATTTAATTTTTTTAATCAAATTTTGTTAATTTTTTTTTTTAATTTCAAACATGTTTCATGATAATATTTGAATTGTTTACATCACTTGACGGTCTATAAATGTATTTTTCATCTAACATTAAAACGAAGATGTGTCAAATAATATAAATAACTCAAATACCAATGTAAAACTTTTTGAAATGTCAAATGAACTTGGTTAAAAATATTAAATTCACGTATTTTTAAAATTAGAAGCTAAATTTGATCAAAATTTTCAAGAGATAATTTCAATTTTTACGTGTTAAAAAAAATTAATACTTAAGTAATATATCATGCTTGAATTTTGATTTTTTTTAAATAATTTTCACTTAATGTACATTCCTATCTCGCATCGTAACATTGAAAGAAAATATATTATTTCTTTAAATTTTACTAATAAATGTTTTATGGAAGTGAGTGATATTCAATGTAATTTTTCAAAGTCAATTTCAATAAGAAAGAGATTAAATCTTGAGATGCGTAAAAGGAATTATCAAAGAATATATAATTCAAATGTTTTAATGAATAAATAATTAATTTCCCAATATTGAATATTCAAAAAATGTTTTTTATCCATTAGATATTTTGTATAAACAAGGTAAATATATTTTACTTGTTTTTCTAAAACATTTTAAACGGGCAACCCAAACCCGTTCTGTGCGGTTAGTTTCCCGCTCCATTAACAAGTAGTTAATAATAAACAATGGCACAAATATCGAAGATGTGGCGTGTGGGTATAAATATCGGTAAAATAACCCATAAACCCTTTCTCTACGGAGTCTACTCTTCATATTTCTCTTTCACTCTAAAACCCTCATTCTGATTTCGTTCGGTGCGAACTCACATCAAACACCATGAGTGCGTTCCCGAACGGTTCCAACTCGAACCTGGACAACCTGCTCCTACAAACCATGATGGGCAGGCTCCAGCTGCGAGCTCCGATCAACAACCCTTTGGTCACGCAGTCTCTCGAGGACTTCCTATTCAACGACCTCGACGAGGACGACGCGGACGAAGAGAACTTCGAAGGGAAGTCAGAGCTGGCGAGGGAGGAGGCTAAGCTGGAGAAGGAAGTGATCAAAATCATCCTCAGCGGCAACGGCGAATCCCTCTTGAAACCCAATTCGGGCCAGGCGGTGTCTGTTCGGGACCACCACATCTGCGTCGGGTTTCAAGACGAAGAGGCTTCTGGGTATCGCGTGTGGGAGTGGCACGGCCACATCATGGCTTTCGACGAGGAATTCGGTTACAATCCTGAGTATATATACGGTAATTACTTTCAGTGGTTTAAGCCTAGACCTGGTGGTGCCTCTGCTGCTGTTGCGGATCCTGTTGTCAAGAAAGAGGAAGAGGAGGAGGAAGAGGAGAAACAGGAGAACCAGGGTTTGAGGGATTTGATTGAGACCAAGGATTCCGCCGATGCTCGCATTCTTCACAGGAACATCAACGCGGCTTCTCCTAGGTTTGTATCCATATACCTTTTCTTTATGCATCTCATTTTACTCTTGGGTAGCTCTGATTGTTCAGATATTACTGAAGTAGCTTATTTATTTAATGGGGTGATTGATTGCTTGAAGTGAGGGGTGTATAAGGCAAGCCACGCATTCATGGAAGTAAAGTACTTCTGAGACAAGCTTTTTCGTAAAAAGCTACTATTTTATCGTTTTTTCCGTGTCAATCTACATTCAAGTGTTAGTTAGCTTAATATTTTTCCTGACTTTATATGCGTAATGTGTGTGTGTTTGGTTGAGCGTTACTAAAATTGAGTTTGAACGGGCGGTGTACCTCAGTGAGGTTTATAAAATTGGATTTTAATGATATTGATTTTGGTTGAAATTTATTTTCAAATTGTGTGATTACGTGTGGGTTTATTTAATTTAGATGGATGTTACTGTAGATATACTTTTTTTTTCCGGTGCAAAATCTAGCTAAAGGTGTTTCAACTCAATATCGATTTGGAACAAAACAAGTACATGTTTTCAAAAAAATAATCATGTTAGTGTGTTAGCTAGAATAACAACATGATTCTACGTGATTTAACATGAATCCAAATACCCACTTCAAATTGCAAATGGTGAGTTTTAGTCTTGTAGATGAGGTCTGCAGGGTGCAAAATTGCAAACTGTTTCCGTGAACGTAGGGGATGGATCTCCCAATGCTGGGATTACAGTTTTTGTCCTTTTAGTTTCATCAGAGTTGGTTTTGGTTTGCCCTATTCCAATTATGGTAACCTCTCCCCAGAGTTTTGAAAATTGATGCAAGTCGGTTGTTCTTGATGCAATTGTTTCTTCGTTTAAATGGCTGTGCATTTTTCTTTTACTGATTTTTGTAGTAAGTTTTATGGCCTGACAGTCTCAAATGATGATTTTGATGCGAATATGACATGGCATTCTACAAATCAATGAGTGACAAAAAATATAATTGAATTTGTTAACTCAAGGGGCGGGGGTCGAACTTTAGTGAAACTAAGAGAATAACAGTGTAAATAAGCCTTGACTTCAAAAATATACTTAGTTATGCACAGTCCTTAATATTAATATTAACTTCTTTGATAACTTGTGTATAGTTGAAATTCTTTAATGTTTAAAGGTGATGTTCTCATTAGTAAATAACTTGCTTTAGTGTCATATTGTTAACTTGGTGTGACCTTGCTAACTGTACCAGTACCTTCTTTTTGGAAGCTTTTGCTAGTATACCAAAGTGTGAATTTACACAAACTTCTCCAAAAACATTTTTAGAAGAGAAAAATAGGAAAAAAATTAAACAAATTTCTGTATAATCTAAAATAGGTTTAAAATAATAGTTTAGAGGAGAAACTATGTGTGATTTTTTGCAAATTAATTTATGCATACATTAATTTTAACTTATGATGAAGTTCAATCAATTTTTCATTTATACACTTCTCTTCTAGAAGTGTTTATAAAGAAGTTTGTCTAAACAGACCCTAAGTTTATACTTGTTTTCCATCTCTAAACATTGACGCCCATCAAACCTGAAGCTGCTACATATAGTTTCTGTGTTTTTAACGTGAATATATATATATATATATATATATATATATATATATATATATATATATATATATATATATATATGCCTGTTAAGGATGCTAGTCCAGATATACTGCAAGTGTCGGCTTACTGATGAACAGATAAATCATAGATTTACAAGTATTTTTCAAACAATAAAATGGCCACTGTCGTTATAAAAAGAAGCTAGGAAACACCATGGAAGATAAATCCCTTTGTGAATTGAGATAACATTTCTAACAAGTTTTCAATTTTCATTTTCACTTCCTTCTTGTACGATAGTCAATTAGCAGTTGCTGTCGGTTTGGTTTGTCCCAGCACTTTCTTAGATAAGTAGGTAGGTAACTTCCATGTTTTAAAAATACCCTATCTGCTTATTTAAAATGATTATGCATCCCCAGAATATCTTTTGATATTCCAGTATGTGTTATGCTACAATTTTGCAGTTTTCTCTGAAGGCAACTGAGGAACTTTCTTATTTCCTGTTTGATTGCATAGAGTGCACGCTTGCTTCTGAATTGAACGTTTTGTCATCCACGTTTAACTTCTCTCACGTTTTCCCTTTCTGCGATAGTCTGACAGGTACAAGATAAGAATTGATTCTTCATCAGAAATCAAGTTCAAAGAGTTGCCAGCAGAGGTCACAGCCAACCAGCATTTCATTTCCTTTGCCTCGCAAATATCAATTTCTCCTGCTTTTCACAGATTAAATTTCAGAAGACTGCATCTAGGGATCTGTTTGAGCTTTAAATTACATACTGTAAAGGATGTGAGACAGAGATGCTTACAATAATGCATTATCTTTGCTCAGTTTTTTAATCTTAGAGCAAGTTTATGTTTTTCACATTTGCACTAAAGCTAGCTGTTGTGATGATAGATGCTTGGCTTATGGGTAAGAATGAGTTAGCTTTATTTAATTGGTATAAAGCATTTTATAAATTTGCAATTAGCTGGAAGTCTATTTAAAAGCTTAAATTTTTTATGAAAGGCTGCTAGAGAATGAATGTAAACTTCACATTTCAAACTACTTTTGCTATAAATTTCAAATTCGTTAATTTTTTAAGAAAATTGAAATAAACTAATAATTATAATATTAAATCATCATTATTATTAAAAGGTTTTTAAATTGTGCAAAATTGAAACTTCTTAATTAATTAAATTCCAAACAAATTGAATTTTGTGATAAGGAAAGTCATTTTATTATGTATCCTTAAAATCTTTATTATTTTCTATTTTATTATAGAAAGGATAGACATTTTAAATATTTTATTTTAATGTATCTTTTGATGTTCTCTGTTTGTAATTTTATTTTAATGGTTTGAGTACATTACATGGTATGATATCTCACAGCAAGAGAATATGTTGAATCATAAAAAAAGGTTATGTAGTTTGTGTCTGATTCTGCGTTAAATCGAGTGAAATTGATTTTTTAACGCATAATTAGTGTGTGCTTGATTTTTAAAATCAATTAAAAAATAAAAAATTTATATTGAAGGAAAATAATTAATTTTCTAGAATCTATTATCTAATATAGAATCAAACACACCCGTAATCTCACAAAATCATTTAAGATGTGATCATATAAGTGACAGATTAATTTTAAGTCTAAGTATCTCAAACAACTGGCTCAAACATAAAATGCATAAAATTAAAATAAAATAATAAAATACGAAAAATAAAAATGAAGATAAACAAACAAAAGTAGATGAGATAAAAATAGAATAGACACAAAAAGGATGAAGTAAATAAATTTAAAAATAAATATAAAAAGGATAAAAACGAATAAATGATGTCAAAAAAATATGAAAAGAAAAAGATAAAAAAAAAAGTCTAAGTATTTTCCTGAACAAAAGATTCGAGGATAATATTCTTACCAACAACATCAAGTTCAATTCTTTTCTTAATTTAAGATAATAATGATTTATAAAGATAAACCGATTTTATAACTTAAAGTGTACTCCTTAAAATAACAAAGTACTAAAATAAAACCCAAATGAAATAGTTTAAAAAGATTCGCATCTGATACAAATATCTAACTTTAAGATAATATAATATAATGTATAACCCATAAGTTGATGTGGGTATGGTGAAGATTAGATAAGACGTTGTTTTTGGGATTTCTTTAATAATTAGTTGGGCCAATATAAGTTATTGGGCCTGGACCAGTAATGACAGCTATGAACGAGGTCAAAAATATCTAAGATCCCCGCGATGAAAGAAACGTGTACGTTGGAGATTCGGTCTGGTTAATTAAGAGAAAACAACACAAAGCTTGACCTTCTAGATTCCCGTCATATAAATTCATTTTTCACCTCTATTCCAACAACCTAATCCAAAATCCTTGTTCTTCATCCGACAACATTTTTCTTCGATCTCTTCTTTCCCCTCCTTTTACGGTGTTTCTGGTCAAGGCGAAAACTCATAGATAGATATATTGTTAGATTCTATCCATGGGTTAAAGTTAAATCTAAATCTGATCTAAGCGCTTTCGTGTTAGGTTATTTGATCTGGAATTGCTGTCTCAGATACTCTCCGATTTGATTTGTTGGGTGTGTAAGTCTTTGGGGGTTTCGAAGAGCATAGAATAATGCCTTCGCTACCCGGTCTTCTCCATCTGCTTCCTTCCTTGATCATTTTCCATGGTGGATCTTCCTTTCATCGTCTGAAAAACTTAGAAAAAAGTGATCGGCGTGGTAATCTTAGTTAACGCTACGACTCTCGTTTTCTCCCCTTCTCTTTCCTCTCCCTCTTTATCGTCGTTGTTGTTGTTGGTTCTGCTCCAAACGAGGTGTGATTATTCCGTCAACGGATCGAGATCCAGGGTCTGGTTTTTGCTGTTCTTTCTGTGATTGTTGTTCACGGTTCTGTTTAGATAGCGTTGTAGTTGCAGTTCCAAACCTCGCTTTTAAAGGTATTTTTATTTTCAACTTTCAAGTTTTGGGAACATTTCCCTTGGGGATGTAATAGCTTAGGTGTCATGTGCTTTTAGACTTTTGTTTATAATGTATGAGTTGGTTGTTACCGTGTTTGAATTCAACGAGCTTTGCCTATTTTATCCATGTAAGGCATGTTTCTGGTTTATGACTATGCCTCTCTGGTTGTTTTGTGTTTAAAATCATGCTAGTATGATTGGATCTGAATCGTGGCGTGGTCATTTAGATTAGAACAGTGCGATTGTGGAAATAGTTCGATTAGGTTGGATTGATTATACTTTAAAGTTGTAGTTAGTAATATATCATGATGTTATTTCATATGTGATATATTATTTATTGATTGATAGTTATGTTCGTTTTTACATATTCATATACATTGAGAAACAGTGACCGTGAACATCTTATTGTGAGGTAATTTAATTATGGATTGGCACATAATTGAAAATTGTTGACTTTTCTAATGGTTATTTGAAAGTCATGTAGTCATATGTAACAAGATTTGTAACTGATGAACTGTGTAAAAAATTGTGTACTGACAGTGGATCAAAGTTAAAGTATTCTCCTTTTTGAAGCATGATAGACACTAACCAGTTAGCCCTCTTGGTAGAGATCAAAAGTCTGGGGCTGTTGGCTCTTACCTGCAAGTCCATCAGTGTTCATTGATTCAAAACTTTGCCGTTCCTTTTTTATTTATTTGAATGTTCATTAGATATGTTTTTTTCTTTTTATTTAGTTCTGGTCCACACTATTCCTATACAAATAGTGAAATATATCTGTATTGGGGGAATGTTTTAATTTTTTTCGTTCTTATTTTGTAGTTTAGTGTTTTATTATTCATCTGATCTGGTATGTTGTTTCTTTTAGTTGCCTCAGTACCTGATACCATTGATGGACATGTGCTCTCATGACAATTTTGTAAACATTCTTGGAATGACTTTTAGTGAGTCACTTCGTATTGAAGATGCTCAGAAACCTCTACACGATCCCGAGGGGAATGATATCTGTAGTGAGAGTGACGAAAATTTGTGTGGAGCAATTAACAAGCAAGAGACAAAAGTAAACATGATGTGCTTGACGAAATCTGCAACCTTCCCAACTCCTAATAGAATACAGCCTTCAAGCTCGTCTGATGAGGATGCCAATACATCGGTCACAGAATCACTCTCTGAGCATTCTGCTCATCAAACTTACTCACGCTCAATATCTCTGCCTGTAAGTTCCTAGATTCATTAATAGCTGTGTACACTGTTACTAATGCTTGAATGTGGTTTTGTAAGATATATATGATTTATTTGACAAAACACTGAAAGGTTTAGAAAGTATTGTTTGGCTTTTTCTGTAAATAAATTCTTTGTTTTTTATTGACAATTGCTTTCTTGTACTCGGTCTAGGGTATTAGGTTGTTGTGCTCTCTGTTCTGCTCTTTATTCAAGCGTTTCTAGCTATGTCAAGAGGCAATAAATTATGCAGTATGAAACACATTTGAAAATTTATGAAGGAATGCACGGAGTGTTTCTTGTTATGAAACACATTTTGAAAATTTATTAAGTATTAAATGATGTTTATGCCTACCTTTCCCCTCTTTCTCATTTTTGTTTCGAACAATCAACAAGGAAGATTTTGTTCTGCATTTTCTAACTATATAGCCATCAATTTTTCATTGCAACTGAAATATTGGTGCTTTATTGTGGTTACTTATTTAGACCAACTCTGCAATTTTTATCTTTCCTATCTGAATATATTTCAACCCTTCAATCTTATTATGTTCATGCCCATGACAATGTCCATTTTAAGTTAGGAATCAGTTCATTAATTACATTGTTTTGAGAGTATCTTGAATTAGTTATATTTAGCATCTTGTGTGGTGGTTTTTTTGTTAGGTTTGCGTTTCTATTGATAATGGAGTAAATGTATCTTGTAAGGTTAGTATAACATTATCTTTCACATTTCCCTTCCCATCCAGAGAGAAGTGAGATTTGAAGAGATTAGAAAGTTTTCACCTTACTGTATATGCATTAAAGACAAGTTGATGGAGTCACATTATCTGAAGCATAGTTTTTTAACAGATATTGTGGACTGATATCTATCTTAGCATGTGGCATTTCTGGTTTACGGAGATTCAGTTTTTGTGTATTTTATACCACAGGTTCCTCTGAAGCTCGTATCTGCCATGAAAGGTAGCCGTGAGAAACAAGGGGGATCACAGGTGAAACTAAATGTGAAATGGGCGCCCGATGTGTATGATCCGATACCTACATTGTTATCACACACTGTCAAAAGCAACAAGAAGCAGCAGAAATCTAGAAAGAAGAAGCCTGAAAAGAAGAATGGAAAGAAGGGTCAAAAGGGAAATTCGTCTAAAGGTGGCAACAGCAAAGATAAGCAGTTTCGTAAGCTGAGTGGAACTTCTGGTTTGTGCTACAAATCGATGGATTCTTGTGATAAAGTGCTTGTAGCTTCTGCTGAATTAGATGCTCTTGATGTTCCTAGCGCGGATTCCAACTGTGGAACTAGCTTCTTGAAAAAATCTGTTACTGAAGTGCACTACTCAGTTGCAGAAGCGCTTTGAGTGAAACGCTATGAATGTTTTGTACTCTTCCCCTTCTCTTTGTATATAAATAAGCACTGTTTTACGGTTGGCTTGTATTGTGAAAAAAAGAAGGATTGGACGGTGAAAGTTGTTTGACGCTCTTAGAGCACGGGCAGTTAAGTTTGCATTTTTTATATGCTGTGATGTGATGTGATGAGACAAATTCTGGTAGATGTGTCATTTCTGTTTTCATGACATCAATTTTAACTAGGGATTTTGGAAGTACTTTGTTTGTTTTTTTGTTGTTGATTGATAACATGTGTGATTGATTATATTTCCTTTCATTTGGGATAGTAACGGATCACGGGTCGTCTAAAACAAATTGTTTTGCGAGTATTAAAAAATGGTTAAATAAATTTAATTAATTTTTTTATTATAAATTCTAATTCTTAAAATTTAATATAGGCTTAATTAGACTTTTGGTCCTCTACTTTATATGTGAAGTTTATTTTGGTCCTCTTTTTTTTTCGGGGTTTAATTTAGTCTTTCAATTTGTTAAAACTGTTTAAAATGGTCCCTCTTGTTAGTTTTAGTTAAACGGCGTTAGAATAGTGCCATTGTGTCTGTCTGGAACAGGGACGTGGCAAGTCCTAAGTACCTTGTCATCAATGTGGTATGAGGTGGCAATGAAGGTTATTTATGGAGATAGAAGTGTTCATTTGCCCTAATTTAGTCGTCTTCTTCGTCCTGCTGAAGTTGGCTTCATTTGGCAAGCATTTGCCCTAATTGCCAGTGATGTCTAGGGGCCATTCTTTTTCATCTTGCTCCTGTAACTCGTGGGGTACGCAAAATCCAAGGTTATCTAATCATGGTGGTGGTGTTTTGTCTCATGGTGGAGCGCCCATTTGCAACTGTGGAGAAGTTGCTATGTTAAGAACAACTCGAACTACTAAAAATGGTGGGAAGCAATTTTGGGGTTGTCCTAATTACAAGGTTAGATCCATCACCCTTTTTCTGTGATTCGATGATCAATAATTGTTTGCAACTAACATGAAGGTTGTTTTGTGTTGTGGATGTTGTCAATAACAGAGGGGAAGTGAAGCTTTCATTGGTTGTAATTACTTTAAATGGTGTTCGGAAGATGCTGATGATGAAAGGGATAACACTATTATAAGGCAAAGAAGGAAGATATTTATTCTGGAAAAAGAACTTAAGGGATCCAGAATGTTTGTTAATGTTTTACTAGGGATAGTAGGTTTATTAGTTGTAGTGAACATCATTGTGTTGTCACGATTGATGAAAAGTGTATGATTAAATCTATATTCGGTGGTGTTGAAATCTGTATTGGGTGTATCAGTTTGTGTATTGGGGGTATCAGTTTGTGTTTTTCGTTTTATTGTATTGAAATATGTAATTGGAAAGCTCAATTGTTGTATGACTTAGTTAATTAATGAAAAATTGGTGTTAAAGAAATCTGAGTTTGGTATCCTACTTACAGGCATTACAAACATTCAATAACGACAATTTTTCAATCATAAGCCAATATTATAGAAA